>JGI24422J19971_10000033_pt1 | contig 55144 bp, 53 predicted proteins | sample DeeMarSWOR152_54_FD_19971 | JGI IMG/M metagenome (IMG submission 19971) | reverse complement strand
AATAAAAAACCAATAAGCAACACGACTAATAATTGTAACAGCATCTTTCTTAAGACCTCCCTTTTTGAGAAATGTTTCTACGCCTGCTTTCTCGGATAAAATGTGAATTCGAGCAATTCTGAGAAGCTTTTTAATAATAAAGGCAAAGAACTTTGAAAGCAACCATCCTATAATTATGATCAATAGGAATCCAACTAATTTAGGAAGAAGTCCACCTACTATTTCAGCAATCTTTAGCCAAGCAGCTTGAAGAGGTTCTGTGATATCCTTTACAAATTCAGGTTGATTGGAAGCGGAAATCGCCAGAAATTTCATATTATCCTCCTTTAAAAATTTTTGAATAAAAAAATCTCTAGAATCCCACTTAAAACCATCTCTTACCTTTAAAATATATAATCATTAAGCCTGCAATGGGAATTATAAAATGCTCACCAAAATCTTCCGTTTTTTTTCTGCTTTTCCATTTAAAAGATGTCACCTATGATATGTAATGAGAAAGCAAAAGTCAAAATTTTTTTATTTTCTTTGTAGCTAAGAAGTTGAATCCTTATTTATTTTGCAGCTCTTTCTATAAGTTTTTCCACAGGAATAGTGATCTTGAGATATATCCCGAGGCCAATTATCAACAAGGTCGCTGCAACAAAGACAACAGCTGCATACGGAAGAAGATGAGTTTGATCTGCTTTATTAAATCTAAAAATCATGATAAAGCCTTCGATTAATGTAGCAATGATTATGATTGTTCCAAATCGAGTCAGGCTTGTTCTGATATGGGAAGGATGCCTTTTTTCTATTTCTCTCAAAATGACTTCCCGAAAAATAGTAATGGCCAGGTCCAAAACTGCTACGGCTAAGGCTGTCAAGCCAATCGCATCAAAAAGATGAATTAAGCTCTCACTTTTAGTAATATCGATTGATTTAGAAAAATATAAAAAAGCCACTGCAAAAACACCTAAGGATAGAATACCCAACATAATACAGAATATAGAACCTAATAATCTGGCAATAAAAAAAACAATCTTCCCTCTGGGATGAAATTCTTTAAGTATTCTTGACATTCACAAATTCTCCTCCAGGTTTTTTTTAGGAAAAACTATAGCATAAGGCACTTGAAAAGTATTTTAAAGCCATCTCCTTCTTCTGAAAAAAATCACCATAATAACAGCTATTACCAAAATAACAATCCAAACCGCAAAATACGCCCACCGCCATTCAAGCTCCGGCATAAATTTAAAATTCATTCCGTAAATTCCAGCAATAAAGGTCAAAGGAATAAATATGGTGGCAATAATGGTCAGCACTTTCATAACCTCGTTCATTCTGTTACTGATAACCGAGAGATAAGTGTCATGCATCCCGGAAACCATATCTCTGAAGGTTTCTACTGTATCAATCACCTGAATTGTATGATCATAGACATCTTTGAGATATATGCGCGATGATTCCTGGATTAGCGATGATTCTCCTCTTCCCAAGCTATTGATTACTTCTCTCAAAGGCCAAACTGATTTTCGTAAGAAAATCATTTCTCTTTTCAATCTGTGTATTTCCTGCAAGAGTTCAGGTTTTGGATTGTCCACCAGCTCTTCTTCCATCCCTTCTATCCTTTCCCCTAATCGCTCCAGGATCATAAAATATTTATCAACAATTGTATCCAATAACGCATAGCACAAATAATCGGCTCCCATTTTCCTGATACGGCCTTTTCCGTTTCTTATCCTCTCCCTAATATGATCAAAAATATCCCCTTCCATTTCCTGAAACGAGATAACGAAATTTTCACCAAGAATTAGGCTGGCCTGTTCTATTTTCGTTTCATGCTCTTTTTCATCATAATAAAGCATTTTTAAAACAACATAGATGTAACGCTCGAAATCCTCTATTTTTGGCCGCTGTTCTGTGTTCATGATGTCTTCCAAAATGAGAGGATGTAATTCAAAATGCCTTCCGATATTCTCGATAATATCCACCTGATGGATACCATCTACATTTATCCACGTCACAGTTGGTGTATCCTTGAAGGGGAAACATTCCTCAATCGTTCTTAATTCCTTTTCTTGAAATTGTTTTTCATCATAGTCAATGATTGTGATTTTTGCTTTTTCAATCTTCTTCTCGCCCACAAACACCGGTGTTCCGGGGGGAAGACCAATTTTTTTTGCTCTTCTCTTAATAAATTTAACCATTTTAGTTTACCTCCCAAGGGAATAATAACTTATGATCTTTCATTCAAGAAAAAAAGGTTTAATACATGAAAATTTGACGCTCTTTAATTTTTCCATTTGCCTACGAATTACCGGCATTAAATCTATCTTTCCTCTTTGAGAAGATTTTTTAAAATATCAAGAGGTCCATAGACGATAATGCCATCGCCTTCTTCCATTTTTTCTCTTGCCTTAGGAGTAGGAATCCAACTCTTACCTCTTTCAATGCCCAAAACCAACAATCCTCTCTCGTTTAGTTTACATTCAGACAGAGTAGATCCGATCAAAGGAGAGTCTTCGCTTATGATTTTTTTTACAAGACCGTAGCCCTCGAGGAAATGAAGAAGATCTTCGGTTGCGGCTTCTTCAAACGTAGGTGATTTCACCAGCTTTTTCTCTATAAAGTGTTCCCATCTTCTCGTAAATTTCCTGTAAGTTGCAATCTTATATATCAGAAATACTCCAACAACAAGAATTAAGACATTGATTGGCAGCTGATACCCTCTGCTTGTGGCTAAAGAGGAAGTAGCTGTTACAATAACCATAACGATTCCTGCATTTCCCATAATCATGAGCCAGGTGACAATCTTCCGTCTTACAGGATGTTTCATGACAAATTCTGCTTCCCTTGTTGTAAATCCAGTTCCCGAGAATGCCGATAATGCTTGAAATCTCGCCTTATTTTTCTCCAATCCTGTCATCATTAAAGCGATAGCAGCCCCTCTTACGAAAAGAAAAGAAATTAATATCGCAAGCAAGGCAGGAAAAAGGAAATACAAGCTGCTCATTTTAACTACCTCCCGGAGTCATTTTTTTCAGTTAAAGTTCAGTTTTCTAAGCCTGAAAAATCCAATTTAATCAATAACGATACTTGTATCTTGGAGATATTTTAAACGAAATTATCATTAATAGTAAGACCTAATAGGTAATTATCGTTTTGATGTATAACATCTCCCTAGGTATTTGTTACTTGCCTTGGTTTTTAACTTTATTATTAGGCAAGTGGGCTATTATATCCAACACCGAGTTATTTGCCTTTGACATACTGCAATAATTTTAATATATTATGAAAAATCTTTTACAATTTAATGTTATAAAAATTTTAGGGGAAGTTTTTTTGACTAAAAACATTCATGGGAAGGACTGCCATCTCCTGGTTTTTACTGATTTAGATGGAACGCTTCTCGATCATGAGACCTATTCACATGAAGCAGCTTTACCTGCACTCAAAGCTTTAAAAGAGAGGAATATTCCTTTAATTTTATGTACAAGCAAGACAAGAGCCGAAATCGAAACGGTTAGATCACAATTGCAAAATAATCATCCTTTTATCTCGGAGAACGGTGGAGCAATTTTTGTTCCTAAGGGATACTTCTCCCAAAAATTCAATTTTACGAGAGAAGATCCTGATTATCTCATAGTAGAGCTTGGCACTCCTTATTCGAAGCTTAGAGATACAGTTAAAAAAATGCGCACCCTCACGCAAGGTAAGGTTAAAGGATTTGGAGATCTTAACTTTCAGGAGGTGGCTCATCTCTGTGGATTTTCCTTAGACGAAGCTAAACTGGCAAAAAAGAGAGAATATGATGAACCTTTTATCCAGGAGTATGAGGGCCATAAAGAGAAAATTCAAGAAATTGCTAATCATGCCAACCTAAAGATCACCCGGGGCGGGCGCTTCTATCATCTCACTGGCCAAAATGATAAAGGAAAGGCAGTTTTGGTGCTTAAAAACATATACAGAGAGAGAACCGAGAAATTAAAATCAATAGCCGTTGGAGACAGCTCCAATGACTTGCCAATGCTTAAAGCTGTTGATTATCCTATTCTGGTTAAAAAGCCTGATGGCAGCTATGATCCTTCGGTAAAGCTTGATAATATAATCTTGGCTTATGGAGATGGTCCAGCTGGATGGAACGATGCATTATTAAAGTTATTGGATCATCTCTTGTAAAACAATAAATTGCTAACAAAGGAGGGCCACATGGCTGACTTTTATCAAACCGGTGTGATATCTACTTTTCATCGCTTTGGCAGCCTCGATCTTGAAAGGATGGAAAGGGAATTATCTGAATTTAACCGCCACCGCCCTATAGCCCTGGTTCTCCCCTCCACCTACGCAGAATTAGAAGCCCCGGCCATTAAACAGATTGTGAATGAAATAAAGGAAGCCCCCTACATCCACGAGATTGTGGTAACCATGGGAAGAACAAATCAAGAACAATTTAAAAAGGCAAAAGAGTTTTTTTCCTCCCTTCCGCAAAGAACTTGCGTCATCTGGAACACAGGCCCTGGCATAGGAAAACTTTATAAGCTATTAGAGGAGAGCGGCCTTTTCGTTGGCGAAGACGGCAAGGGTCGTTCTTGCTGGACAGCCTACGGATACATATTATCTCGAGAAGAAAGCAAGGTAATTGCCTTACATGATTGCGATATAGTCAACTACTCCCGAGAACTCCTCGGGAGATTATGTTACCCTATCGCCTCTCCTAATATAGATTACGCCTTCTGCAAAGGCTACTATGCTCGAGTAACTGATCGAATGCATGGACGAGTTACTCGTCTTTTTATTACTCCCATCATCAGAAGTTTAGAAAAACTCCTGGGACCTCTTCCTCTCCTAGCATACTTGGATAGCTTTCGCTACCCTTTGGCCGGAGAGTTTTCCATGATTGCTGATCTTGCTCGGATCAACAGAATACCAGGCGATTGGGGAATAGAGGTTGAAACGCTAGCCGAGGTTTATCGTAATTGTTCTCTTAAAAGGGTCTGCCAGGTAGAACTCTGCGAAACCTATGAGCATAAGCATCAGCCCCTCTCAGAAGATGACCCAAAAACGGGCTTGATGAAAATGTCCATAGATATCGCCAAAGCCATCTTTAGAAACCTCGCTATCGAAAGTGCTCAGGTGAGCGAAAGTTTTTTGAACACCTTGCTGGTTACATACCTCAGCACAGCACAGGATACCATTAAACGCTACAATGACGATGCTGCCATTAATGGACTATTCTTTGACCGCCACCAGGAAACAAAAATGGTGGAAGCTTTTACCAGAGCAATCCAGATAGCTGGCAAAGAATTCCAGGAAGATCCCCTTTACTCTCCCCTGATCCCCAACTGGAACAGAGTCACTTCTGCCATTCCCGATTTCCTGGAAAAACTGAATACAGTCGTAGAGGAAGAAAATAAAATCTAGAGACTAAAGAAATAATCCTTTCCGAATGCTACAAAGAACTCACTATCCCCTCTACAATTTCCTTGATAACAGAATCCGGAACTCCGTCAGGAGTGTCTGATTGGAATCTCATATCACACTGGTCGTTGACATAATCAACAACCACAAATTTCTGATCGTCTGTTTGTGCAACCTCAGTGGAGAAAAACTCAAGGCCAGTAATCTGATGTATTTTTTTTGCTATTTTTGTGTTCTCTTCAAAAATGGATTTCTCTTCCAAGGTGAGCTCTTTGTAGATGTGAGTCTGGTCATCCCAAAAACAAGGGATGACATTCCCGCAGACAAAAAAAACTCTGAACCAACATCTCATCCCCCGAAAATAACGAGGGACTATAAGCTCCTGAATCAAGAGCATCTCGCCCGGATAATTCTCTCTTGCTTGATAAATCTCTTGGAGAGTCTCAGCACCTACAATAACGCCTTTTCCACCCCCTTCTCCCTCGACAGGCTTTATGACAAAGAAATTCCCTACAGCTTCTAATGCTTTATCATCAATTTTGTCCTGCGGAGAAAGCATTATTGTCTGGGGAACACGCAGAACCTTATCAACAAACTCAAGATGCATCACAGCTTTATTGTTAGTGTGGAGTGCATTTTCTGGTTCGTTTATTATTCTACACTGTGCTTCCTGATGAAACTGAATGATAGGCAAAAAAGCCGGATCGCTGTCAGTGGCCCTGTCAAAAACGACTTTAAACTGCATCTCTCCGTTCATAATCTTAGCCATACTTTCTTCAAGATTATGAGGAGCCACGAGGTAGCTAGTTTTTCCGGCCTTATTGCAGACAATATCAAGAAGCTTTACAAACCTTTCGTCGTATTCCCACTCCCAGAGAATTCCAAGGTCCTTGATCATTTTAAAAAATACCAGATTATTTTTCTTCCTAACAGATACTCTTCAGTCTATAATATTACTACATTTATACTTAAACAGAAAGAACAGAAGTACAGCCTAAGCTTTCAGACCAATGGGTGACCATTAAATATGATTATCACTAGCATATGGAGATTATTCCCCATCTGGTTAGGATAACTGGTTTTGAATGGAGAAACGGTTTTTATAAAAACCCGAGCACCCCTTAGACAGCCGCTCAATATCTGCGGGCAATGAAGGTTCAATAAAGAAAGATTGGATTCTCAGGCGGACTTGGAGCTTATTTCAGACTTTTTCTTTTATAACCTATTATAACCTAGGCCCTCCCATAGATTTCTGTCATTTTTTGAAGCTTCTCGACAAAGGATGGTGTTATCTGTTTTGGTAGAAGCCTCCATTTCCAATTACCTTCGCCAATAGCCGGCCGATTCATCCTCGCCTCTGATCCAAGGCCTAGGATATCCTGCATGGGAATAATAACCGTGTTGGCAACCGACATCATAGCCAGCCTGATGAATTCCCAATGGATTTCTCGCGCTGAGAACTTCTGACCAGCGTAGTGAAATATTCTTTCTTTATCTTCAGGTTTTGCTTCGTTATCAAACCATCCCCTCAGAGTATTGGTATCATGGGTACCCGTGTATACGACGTAATTCCTCTCATAATTATGGGGAAGATAAGGATGCATATGATCATCCTCTCCGAAGGCAAAAACAAGAACTTTCATTCCCGGAAAAGAAAAATAATGCATAACTTCCGTGACATCCGGAGTAATAGTGCCTAAATCTTCAGCAATTAGAGGCAGGGAATGAAATCTCTTGTTCAGCTTATTGAAAAAGTCGAAAGCCGGGGCTTCGATCCATTTTCCGTTTCTTGCCGTTTTTTCAGTGGCTGGAATTTCCCAATATCCCACAAAGCCACGGAAATGGTCGAGTCTTACAAAATCATAGAGTTTTAAATTGTGTTCCATTCTCTCTATCCACCAGTCATATTCCCTTTCTTTAAAGACCTCCCACCTGTAAAGGGGATTTCCCCAGAGCTGCCCTGTCTCACTGAAATAATCAGGCGGCACACCCGCCACTGCATAGGGTCTCTTATTAATATCAAGCTTGAACAACTCTGGATGAGTCCAAACGTCTACGCTGTCATAATCCACATAGATGGGCATATCTCCAATAATATAAATTTCTTTCTTATGGCAGTAGTTTTTGAGCTTGAGCCATTGCTGAATAAAGATATATTGAAGGAATTTTTTCATTTCAATTTCGTCATAAAGCTCCCTTTTTAGTGATTTTAAAGCTGCCGGCTGTCTATCCCGTATTTCAGGAGGCCAGTCATTCCAAATTTTTCCCTGAAAGTACGACTTGAGAGAGACAAAAAGGGCAAAATCCTCAAGCCAGTAAGAATTCTCAGCACAAAATTTCTTATACTCATATTTTCTTTTTTTGTTTTTGAAACGTTCGTTAGCCTTTTGAAAAAGATTTCTTTTGTAAGCTATAACCGCTCTGTAATCGACTTGATTGGGGAGCAAGTTTTTTACTGGTTCCACATCTGACTTGGCCAGCAGACCTTCCTGGATCATAAGCTCTGGACTGATAAGGAGAGGATTGAAAGCGTAGGCGGAAACGCTATGGTAAGGGGAATTGCCATAAGCGGGATCCGTTGAGTTTAAAGGAAGAATCTGCCAGTAGCACTGTTTGGCCTGAGCCAGGAAATCCACAAACCTGTAAGCCTCCGGACCAAAATCTCCGATACCATAAGGAGAAGCCAGTGATGTCACATGGAGAAGGATACCGCTTCCTCTTCTTTTCATTTTATTTCCTCGCTTATAAGCAATGCCGCAGGATAATACTTGAAAACATCGGCCATTAAACGAGTTTTAGCCGCCCATCCTCTTTTTTTTCTAACAAATCATTGATCAGCTTCACTATATTTCTCCTGGATTTCTACATGATTCCCATTAAGAATGATTTTCTCTTCTTAAAATCGACCGGGCGGCGGTTATTAGGGTCGACCAAATTAAGATCCCAGAGTCCTGAAGGGATTTCAGAAAGAACATTCAGCAATAACATCTTGAATCCATCCCATCTGGCGTCCTTTTAACTCCTTTATGAGCTCCTCAAAACTGAATCCTGTAGTTTGCTGCGGGAATGCGCATCAGGTGACTCTCACTCCCAGGAAATTTCCTATGCTTTGGATGCGCTCCGTCCATTTCTCGGCGTTTTGATCGCCCTTCTCTGCCCTCTCTTCCATCTGGCTAGAGAGTTTCCTGGTCAGGGAAAAGTAAAAATTCTGACTCTTCCACAGATTAAGCTCCAGCTGTAAATTGGATAAAATTTTGAAAAGCTCCTCAATTGTTTGCATGAGAGATAAGTTTTCCGGATTCTCTGAAAGCTCCTTCATCAGAGAGTTTATTTTTTGAACGACCACAAAGCTCAAGGTGTCCTGGTCTGGCTTGAAAGTCCATTTCTTAAATTCCTCAACCAGTTTATGGAGCTTTTTGAAGTCTAACTTCTCATTCTCCAGCAATTTTCGAAGATCTGTATTCAGGATGAACTCTACAGGAGTGGAAAGTGCCTCAGGAAGAGGAATATTCATATCCTTCATGGCCTGCAGAGCTGGATAATGATTTTTGAATATCTGACGGAAATAAGCTTCTAATTCTTTCAGAGTAGTATCGAGGATCTGGCTCATTACTTTCCGTTTTTCATCACTGAACAGATGCCTCAGAGAATAGTTGTGGGTGCCGAAGTGCTTGTCCATAAGATTGATTATTCCTGGAATATCACTATTACTGAACGGATCTTTTATCTCTTTCTGCATGATTGAGAAAGCATGGTCTCCGGAAAAATTTCGTACTCCCCCGATTAAATTGTGATCACCAAAATGAAGAACGGCAAAGCTGATTTTTTCTTCCTCCCATATAATATTGGAACGCAGATTTGCTTTTCCCACTGCAAGTCTATTCTTTCCTGCTTCTGAAAGATCGTAAGTCTCGCTGGTGGCTGTATAACAACCGATATTTATGACTTCAGGGTACTCCTCAAACAAAGAAGAAACTGCATAGTGAACCCCTACCTTGATCAGATCGATAACAGAGGGCTTTACAAGCATCTGGTAGACTTTGGCGCCGTTCTCATATTCTGGGACGTTGCTCTGTGCTTTCTCCAGTATTCTGATGTAATCAGGCTCGAAATCTTGTCCGCCGGCTTCCCGGGCAAGCTGAATAGCTCGGGCAGCATACCGCATCACTTGAACAGCCTCAATCCTTGAAATGTCATCGAAAAACCATCCACAACTGGTGTACATAAGCATGGCATTCCTCTGCATCTCAAGAAGTTTTAGAGCTTTTACTTTCATCTCTCCAGAAAGCTCGTTAGAGGCGTGCTGGGAAAGAAATGAATCCACATTCTCCGCAGACCTATCCAGAATAACGGAAATATAATCTTCTCTTGCCCTCCATGGCTCTTCCATCAGGCTTCCCATCTCTCTTTCATAAACAGAGATAAGCCCATCTCTGAGCCAATCCATGGCCTCGCGCAGAGCAGCCCTCCATTTTTGATTCCAACCGGGCTTCGTGCCTGTGTTGCATCCGCAATCTTTTCTCCATCTTTCAACGCCGTGGACACAACTCCAGGAGCTATTCTCGGATAACTCCACTTCATAAGGGGGAGGTTGTTTTTCCAAATATTCCCCGTAGGTGGTGATATTTGCCAGATTTTTTGACTCTATATGATGAAGGCAATAGGCCAGAGCCATGTCGCCAAACCGGGTATGATGGCCGTAAGATTCCCCATCTGTGGCGACATGAACCAATTGAGAATTTTCATTGTTTTCGGCAAAAGCACCGATTATTCTCCGGGCAAAGTGTTCACCGTTTTTCAGAAGACCTCCAAAGGCAATATCGTGAGATATTGACTCATCATAGAAAAAGACGTTAATGGCTCTTCCTGAGGGAAGGAGGCAAATGTAGGGCATTTTGGGATCGATGGTTCTTTTACTCACATCAGTCCACTCTCGGCCATTTCTTTCCCGAACTCTCCGCGCCTGATGGGGAGCAAGAATAATGAACTTTATCTCTTGCTCGGCCATTATTTCTAGAGTTTCCAGGTCAACGGCAGTCTCCGGCAGCCACAGGCCCTCGGGTTTTCTTCTGAAGCGATGCTCAAAATCTTTTATTCCCCAGATCACCTGGGTTTGCTTATCCCTTCTTTCAGCAAGGGGCATGATCATGTGATTGTAAGCCTGGGCCATGGCTGAACCGTGGCCTGAAAATCTCTGTTTACTTTCTTCATCAGCTTCGATAATGGCTTTATACACTTCAGGATCATGTCTCTCCATCCAGGAAAGTAATGTGGGTCCGAAGTTAAAACTTATCTTGGCATAATTATTGACGATATCCATGATTCTCTTTTCAGAATCAAGAATACGGGACGCAGAATTGGGACCATAGCACTCGGCGGTTATCCGCTCATTCCAGTCATGAAAGGGATAAGCAGAATCTTGAATTTCAATCTCCTCCAGCCAGGGATTCTTCCTGGGGGGCTGGTAAAAATGGCCGTGAACGCAGATCCAGCGGTTCATATGGATCACTCCATTTCGTACAGGACAAAACTTAACGATTTTGCGGTCAAGTTCTGCTCTTCTTCTATAATTTCGGGCAGTATACTTCTGCATCCCATCCATTTTGGATCAGCGGAATCCGAGATTTTCCTCCATCTTTTTTTCGGAAACGAAATATAAATGTTAGCTTCTTTATTGTTGAAACTCATGATGACCATGACCTGGTTTTTCTCATACCACCTTCGCAAAAGAAAAACTTTCTCTTTTTCTGCGGCTATTATTTCCATATTATTCTTTTCCAGTAGGTTATTAATGTCCTCCTTTTTAATGGAATCTGGATTTAATTCCATCTCATATTCCACCTGAAATTAGGCACTTGTGATTTTTTCTTTTATTCACCCTTCCACTTTTTTTCTGTCAAATATTACGCCCGGGCTGTTCACCAAACAAGCGAATTCAACTTTGCGCTTTACCCAGCATAATTCTTTCCTTTACTATTTCTTCCGTTCATATTCCGCAAGAGAAACAAAAGTCTTGTTCGCTTGTGTGCGATACTTTATTTTGTCTTCACGAGCCAGCCAGCCAAGTGCCTGGTTGATGATAGCCGATTTCTCGTCGATAATTCTGGGAAGCTGGGAAATGGATACCTCATCCTTTTCCTGCAGGATCTGCCAAATCTTGCCTGCAGTTTCTCCTATTTTTTCTTTCACGGAATCCTCTCCTTTCAAGTTATGGTTCTTTTTTAAGTTTATTCTTGTTGTTGATATGAATTTTTATTTATTATATCACACTTCTTCTCTTCAATTGTTCTTAATATCTTCAAAAATCTCTCTCATCCCGGAATTATTCTATTCCTCTTTCTTCTTAAGAATCAAAATACTCAAAGGAGGAAGGACTAAAGACAGGGAATGACTTTTTCCATGAAAAGGAACAGGGCTTGTCTCCACTGCTCCCATGTTCCCCTGACCGCTTCCTCCGTATTCTTTTGCATCGCTGTTTAGGACTTCCTTCCAGATGCCTGGAGAGGGAACACCAATTCTGTAGTTATGATGGAGGACAGGAGTCAGGTTGCAAACCACAACAATAAGATCTTTGGTGGTCCTTCCTCTTCTTATAAAGTTGATAATACTGTATTCCCAATCGCCAAAATCTATCCATTCAAATCCTTCTGGCTGAAAATCGATTTCATACAACGCCGGCTCTCTCCTGTAAAAACGATTCAAATCTTTAACCCAGCCTTGTATCCCCTGATGAGGCTCGAACTGTAAAAGATTCCAATCCAGGCTCTCCTCATGAAACCATTCTCGATGCTGACCAAACTCTCCTCCCATGAACAGAATTTTTTTACCCGGATGGGTGTACATAAACCCGAGCAAGAGGCGCAGATTTGCGAACTTCTGCCAGTCATCGCCGGGCATCTTCTCAAGAAGCGAACCTTTTCCGTAAACCACCTCGTCATGAGAAAGAGGCAGCATAAAATTTTCCGAGAAAGCATACCATAGACTGAAAGTCAATTGATTATGATTGTATTTACGATAAATGGGATCTTTTGAAAAATATTCAAGAGTGTCATGCATCCACCCCATGTTCCATTTCTTTCCAAACCCAAGCCCTCCTAAATAAACAGGGCGGGTCACCATAGGCCAGGCTGTTGATTCTTCAGCAATTGTCTGAACGCCGGGATGAGTGCCGTAGACCACCTCATTAAATTTTTTAATAAAAGAAATAGCTTCCAGATTTTCCCGTCCTCCGAATTCATTGGGAACCCATTCTCCTTCCTTTCTCGAATAATCCAAATACAGCATAGAGGCCACTGCATCCACTCGCAGGCCATCCGCATGATACTTATCCAACCAGAAGAGTGCGTTGCTTATCAGAAAGTTTTTGACCTCATTCCTGCTGTAGTTGAAAATAGAACTCTTCCAATCAGGATGGAACCCCTTCCAGGGATCCTTATGTTCATAGAGGTGGGTCCCGTCAAAATAGACTAATCCATGCTCATCAGAAGGGAAATGAGAAGGGACCCAATCCAGGATTACCCCGATATCATTCTGGTGAAGCAGATCTATGAGATACATCAAGTCTTGAGGTGTACCGAAACGGCTGGTGGGAGCAAAGTATCCCACAATCTGATAACCCCAGGATCCGTAAAAAGGGTGTTCCATGACCGGTAAAAATTCTACATGGGTAAAACCCATATCTTTCACATATTCAACAAGATAGGGAGCCATTTCTCTGTAGGTTAGATATCGATTATTTTCTTCATGGTGCCGGCGCCAGGAACCCAGGTGGACCTCATATATGGACAGAGGTACATCATCTACATTGGCTTTGATCCGTTTATCCATCCATTTCTTATCCTGCCATTCATAATCTAAGTCCCACACAACAGAAGCGGTACGGGGAGAAATCTCCCAGAGAAAAGAATATGGATCTCCTTTGTCAGCCTTATAACCACTATTGTTAGAGATAATATGGTACTTGTAAAGAAACCCTTTTTTTACACCTGGAATGAACCCCTCCCAAATTCCTGACCCATCCCATCTGACACCTAAAGGATGAGATTGGGGATTCCATCCATTGAAATCCCCGGTCACCGAAACCTTCCTGGCATTGGGCGCCCAAACAGCAAAATAAGTTCCCTGTTGCTTATCCACAGTCATCACATGGGAACCCAATTTATTATACAACTGGAAATGATTGCCCTCTTTATAAAGGTAAATATCCTGATCTGTGAATAGTGTTGGACCATGGATGACATTTCCAACCTTTTCTGGTTTATGTATTGGACTTGATTTCTTCCGTTCTTTTTTTGGCATCAGCCTGCCCTCCCTTTATCTTATCACTTCTTATTAAAGAATATATTTTATTCCCCTCAAAGCAATAAATACCCAATCGGGTCGATTGTTCAATTCATAGCCGAGTTCGTAGACAGCTTTCTCCAAATTGTTCTTTCCCTTTCTTTGAGTTCTCCTGTTAGGATGAACGGGCGGCAAATAAACGACGTCGAACCCCATGCTGGCTATCTCAGGAAGATGAAGCTCTCAATCCCTGAATGTGCCAGGTTTCCCTGGTTCATTTCCACAAGATCTGGGAAATAACTCATACCAGGAGCTGAACAATGCTTTCCTTCCACAATAACAGGTAGCTCTTTATTATTTGTACTCAATGTACAACCTCATAACTCTGTTAATATCCTCATATTTTAACAAATCTTCAGTATTTATCAAAACATAGGGAACAGCGATTGCGCAACTTTCTCGCTTTTTGTGAAAAGTTGCGGAATCGCTGAAATAACCCTAAAATTCTTTACTTTTAGACCTATTTCTATTAAATTTTGATATAATTATTTCATAGACATTAGAAGAGAATTTTCCTATGGCAAAAGTTGTAACAGCAATTTTAGCGGGTGGTCCGGGCAAACGGATTTATCCATTAACAAAAAAACGGAGCAAACCAGCAATTCCCATTGCTGGAAGATTTCGACTCATTGATATTCCCATAAGTAACTGCATACATTCTGGCTTACGGAAAATTTTTATACTCACCCAGTTTAGCAGTGAATCGATTCACCGTCATATATTCCATACATACCGCTTTGATAATTTTAGCAAAGATTTTTTGACTATCCTTTCCGCCCAACAGACACTTGAAAGTGCTAATTGGTATCAGGGAACTGCTGATTCAATCCGGCAGAACTTACGTTTTCTAAAGGATTGGGATCTGGTTTTAATCCTCTCAGGCGACCATCTCTATCGAATGGATTACAATAAACTCATTGATTTTCATCATCAGAAAAAAGCAGATATCAGTATATCTGTGTATCCTGTTCACTATGACCAAGTCAGCCAGTTTGGAGTAATGAAAGTAAACAAAGATGGCCAAATTGTAGACTTTTGTGAAAAGCCAAAGAAGCCTGAAGAATTGGATAAAATGAAAGTTCCGACGGAATCTTTTCAGCAATTCCAATTAGATGCAGCAGGCAGGACACATCTTGCTTCAATGGGTGTCTATCTTTTTAATTGGGAAGTTCTTAAAGAATTATTAGAGGGTACAGATTTCGAAGATTTCGGGAGAGATGTTATTCCTTTTGCCATAAAGAGGAAAAAAACAGTTGGATACTTTTTTGATGGATACTGGCAAGATATTGGTACCATTCGATCTTTCTTTGAAGCCAACATTGCTTTAACAGAACCGCTCCCCAAATTCAATTTCTACGATGAGGAAAGACCCATTTTCAGCCGAGCCCGTTTTCTGCCAGGTTCTAAAATTATATCATCGGAAGTTAACAATTCCATTTTGTGCGAAGGAAGTATAATCAACCGCTCAAAAATCAATCATTCAATAATCGGAGTACGTTCACGAATCGGAGAAAATTGTGTTATTGAGCGAAGTATAGTTATGGGCGCTGATTTTTTTGAAACAGTTGAAGAAATAGCCCAAAATGAAAAAAATGGAATTCCAAACATAGGAATAGGGAGTAATTGTGAGATTCGTGAGGCAATTATCGATAAGAATGCACGTATCGGAAAGGGAGCGAAGCTTATTAATGCTCGCGGTATAAGTGATGAGACTTCGGAAAATTACGTGATTAAGGATGGAGTTATTGTTATTCCTAAAAATGAAATCATTCCTGATGGTATAGTGATTTAACATCAAAAAGGAGATATGAATGCCAGAACTCAGATATGACCCTTTGCAGCATCGATGGGTAATCATTGCCACTGAAAGAAACGCCCGACCTTCAGATTTGCAGGATACAACTAAATACAATCATCTACATCAATGTCCGTTTGATGAAGGTAATGAATCTTCTACCCCTCCCGAAATATGGGCAATAAGAGAGCCAAACTCTCCTCCCAATTCCCCTGGATGGAAGGTGAGGATTGTTCCAAATAAATATCCTGCTCTGAATATCGGACCCGAGGGGAAAAGAATTGGAGTTGGTTACTACGATATGATTGAAGGAACAGGAGCCCACGAAGTTATCATAGAGACTCCACAGCATGATCTCAGCATAGCAGATCTCCCGCCAGAACACATAAAATGGGTTCTTTTTGCTTACCGGGAGAGGATAAGAGATCTTTACAAAGACCCTCGATTTAAATATGTATTAATTTTTAAAAATCACGGAAAAAGGGCAGGGGCCTCATTGGCACATCCTCATTCACAATTGATTGCTACCCCGATTGTTCCGCAAAATATAAGCATTAAACTTGATGCTGCAAAACAACACTATGATAGAAAGGAGAGGTGCCTCATATGCGACCTCATCCAGCAGGAAATAAACACAGGTTCCAGGATCATTTCCTCTGAAAACGGGTTTATTGCCGCAGCTCCTTATGCTTCACGTTTTCCCTTTGAAGTCTTTATCGCCCCTGTTGATCACAACTATAGCTTCGCCGAGGTCACTGATGAGGAGTTAGGCCGATTTTCCTCTTTTCTGAAAAATATTCTCCTCCGCCTTAAGAATGTGCTCCATGACCCACCATATAATTTTGTTCTTAACACATCTCCAAATATCGAAGCAAAGCCTAAATTTTCAGACCAGTGGGTCACCCTTAAATATGATTATCACTGGCATTTTGAGATCATCCCCAGGCTTGTCAGAATCGCTGGCTTTGAATGGGGAAGCGGTTTTTACATAAATCCATCCACCCCCGAGATGGCAGCTCAATATTTGCGAGAGGGAAAGATTGAATAATCAGAATTTGAATATATTTCCATAAGAGCAAAAAAGATCAAACTATAATATAGTTTTGGTCATAGAAGGATTCAACCCTCTTTCTTGTATCCAATCTGAATCTCTTCCAGTTTTGCCATAAATAACTTCGAAGTTCTTCAAGAGAACGCTTATTGTCTTTGGCTATCTCAAATAATTTAATAGTGGCCGGACCTGTATTTTCTACAATAGCACCTGTCTCAAGGTTAAAGCCTACGTATCCTTTTCCATGATAGGCTTGATCGACCAAATATGTTGGATTCAAATACATAATCTTTTCTATAGCTTTCGAAAGATCAACACATGTTACAATTCCATAGCCACAAATCATAATTTTCATTTTTCTCATTTTTCACTTCTTTTCTCATAATCACCAAAAATGATTTGAAAAATTATAAACGAACTTCGCTAGTTCACCTCAAATAGAGAAACTGAAAGAGAGAAGAGTTCTCTTATTATATGGGGAAATTTTTATGATTTATATTCTTTATTATCTATGTTCTAATCCTACTTTGTTATCAATATCCTCGGCTATTTGTTTAATATCAGCTAATGTTAAACTAATTTCTTTCTCTATTTCCTCTATTGTCGCTAAAAGGCTTTTCATTCTAAGTTCATAAGTTGAGTCCAACTTAACAACAAGGCCTGCCTTCATCAGTTTTTTTAAATGGTAAATTACTGAACCTATTGTGGGTTCTACTAATTCTGCTAATTCTTCACTCGTTAAACCTTTATTTTCTTTAGCTGATTCAATCAAGGCTTTTAGTATTATAAAAGCAGTCTTATCTTGATCTCGTGGCGTTATAAAACCAAAGCTATTGCAGATCCATTCAATATCCTCATCAAGTTGTTTCTCTGTGGGTTCTCTTAGTTTCCTTATGATAAATTGTTTTAATGATCGCAACATTTCAATGATTGTGTATTTATGCAGCTATTATACAAATATTTCTAAAATAATCAAATTTAAATTAAATAATTTATGTAATATTTAAAAAATAAGTTGACTTTATAAAATTAAAATATATATTATTTCAATTAATGATAGTAATTAGGAGAATCTATTAAAGCGAAAGAGAGGACACTGGAAAAAAAAAGGAGAAGAATCATGGCTAAGAAGGCAAAGACAAAAAAAGTCACTAAAAAAGTAACCAAACCTAAAGGTAAAGCTAAAGGTAAAAAGAAATAGCAGTTAAGACTATAATATAAATTTCTTTTATCCATAAAGAAATTTTCAAGGGGGGATTTTTATCTCTCGCATTAAAGAGGTAAAATAAAAGACATAACGTTGGGGATAAATCCTTATTTTAATTCACTCCACTGATTGGATGTGAATGATTTCAGTTTACGAGTGCGGGAGGAATTTTTTAATTTTCTTAATGCTTTTGATTCAATCTGCCTGATTCTTTCACGAGTCACTTTAAATCTTTGCCCGACTTCCTCAAGAGTATGTTCATTTCCGTTACCAAGACCAAATCTCATCATTAAAACCTCCGCCTCTCTATCAGTAAGGCATTTAAGAGCGTTAGCAATATGCTCTCTCAGATTAGTTTGAATGACTGAATCCGGAGGAGAGGGCATAACTTCATCTTTAATAAAATCATACAGATGACTATCCCCATCTTCTCCTACAGGAGTTTCGAGTGAAATAGGCTCTTGAGAGACTTTTATAATTTTTCTTACTTTGCCTGCAGTTATATCCATTCTTCTAGCTACTTCTTCATACGCTGGCTCTCTGCCCATTTCGGTAAATAGATCTTTTGATACCTTTTTTAATCTGTTTATGGTTTCTACCATGTGAACAGGAATTCTTATGGTGCGCGCCTGGTCTGCTATTGCTCTAGTTATCGCTTGTTTTATCCACCAAGTGGCATAAGTTGAAAACTTGTATCCTTTTCTATAGTCAAATTTGTCCACCGCTCTCATCATACCTAAGTTACCTTCCTGGATTAAATCAAGAAATTGGAGGCAACGATTTGTGTATTTCTTTGCCAAGGAAACCACAAGTCTCAGGTTAGCCTCTGTAAGCTGCTTTTTGGCTCGATCTCTAATCTTTTCTCCAGTGGTGATTGCACAAACAACACCTCTCAGCTGCCAGGAACTAAGGCCTATCTCTTGCTGATATTTTCTGATGGCTTCATCGATTTTGTTAATTTTTCGTTCTACGTACTTTTCTTCCTTCTCTTTTCTAATGTGCCCTAGAGAGAAATTCAGTTCTTCTCTTTTTTCTTCCAATTTGTTGAGCAATCTAAGTTTCTCACGCAGGTTTTTAATAATTCTGTCCGTCCATTCGCGTAAGATATTTAGATCTTTGATATAACAACTAATTTTGGCTATAAATCTACTCCGAGCTATGCTGTATTTTTTATCACAAGGCGTTCTTTCTAATTGGAAATCCAGCTCTCTAATTTTGCTGATATTATAAAGAATCTGTTTTCTCCTTTCTTCGAGCCTTCCTTCTGCTATATCTTCATTACAGTCAAAAAACTCTTGGATAATTCCAGGAGTCCTCACTATTTTTTCACCGAGTGAGGTAATCGTGCTGAGGAATAGTCGAGTCTTGATAAGAGATTTCATGATTATATTTTCAGCCCTTTCGATTTCCCTCGCTAAAGATATTTCTCCCTCTTGAGTAAGGAGAGAGATGTTGCCTATCTCTTTCAAATAGAGTTTTACAGAATCTGTTGTACTCTTCAAGTCTTGAAGAACGATAGGATTATTTTCTTCAGCTTCCGTTTCTTCAAAAATTTTTATACTGCTATCCTCTAAAGAGCTGGAAATATCATCATTTTCGTCTTCAACATATTGCTTATCTTCAGAAACTTCATATATCTTATCTATCAGAAAGCGCTTCTTTCTTCTTTTGGAATAGAGTTGTTGTGTTTCGGCTTTTTCACACTCGTTTCTCTGAAACACTAGCTGAGCCAAGTCTTCTTTCAAGCGAAAATATTCTTTTGCAGTCTTCAAAGCACATTATCTGAGAGATTGTTGTTTTTATTTATCTTTCTTTTTTCATTCGCAATCTGAATCCCAAAGCGCAAGCTTACTGCTCTTAAGATATTCTTCAGCATCTCAGCGTAAGACATATTGGCAATCTTTGCCATTTTTGCCAGATGTCCATCCCAACACCATCCAGGATTAGGATTCACTTCAAGAAGCCGAGGATTACCTTCAGCATCCAGCCTCCAATCAAAGCGACAGTAGTCCTTGCATTCAAGCCTTTCAAAAAGCTTCAAGCACCATTCTATGATAAGCCTCTTTACTTCCTCTGGAAGCTCAGCTGGAACGGATTTGATATCCCAATAGGCAGAGTCAGGAAGCCACTTGGCCTCGTATCCGCAGATTCTGGGAAGTCCTTCTGGCAGTGTTGAGTAATCCTCTTCAACAATAGGAAAAACTTTATAATCTTCGGGGGGATTTCCAATAATTCCCACACTTAAATCTTTGCCGGAAAGAAACTCTTCAACAAGAACAGGCTTATCATAGCCAAATTTCTCTCTTATTTCAGATAGAGCATTGACAAGTTCATTTATGTTGGTTGCAACACTCCTCTGGGTTATCCCAAAGCTGGAATCACCGAAGTTAGGTTTTACAATAACGGGAAAGGCAAAAGGAAGCTCATAAGCGCTATCTTCCGGCTTTATAAAGATTGCTTCAGGCACAGAGATTCCCATCTCCTTGGCAATTCCACGTACAAGAGATTTATCATAACAGAATGCAAGACATTGCGGGCCAGAGCCCGTATAAGGCAGCCCAAGTATTTCAAGCAGACTTGGTATGTGCAATTCATCTCTGGCATTATTGTAAAAACCCTCATCACATAAGTTAAAAACAAGGTCAACTTTCTTCTTCAATTTTTCCAAATCTTGGATTAAGGTGTCATGATTGTCCAGATACATAAAATGGCAACCCTCGAGCTCTCTCAAAGCTGATTTTAACTGGTCAACTGTATAAAAATCGTCATCATCAAAAATCGAGAAGGGCTTTAAGGGATCAGGTTTGCTAGGATCTCCAAGGATTACTGCAATGTTTTTTATGTCCTCTTTTAGTCTTTTTTTAAAAGTGGTCCACTCTTTTCTTACAACCGAAGAAACAATTAACCGTCTCTCCATCATACCTAAATCCTGATTTCGCTCAGAATCTGGCGAAAATTCACCATGAAAAATGATGTCATCAAATCCAGCTGATTTTAAAATATGAGGAAGGGATTCCTTAGAATAAAGCCTTTCAGCATAGAATTGATCTGCGATCACTCCTTTTTCTACATTTGTGATGACCTCTCTTGAGATGAGTCGCTGTTCATCTAAAGAAAGGCTTCTTTCCCTGCAAACAAAGAGCTTCCTGTCTACCCATTCCCAGGAACGGGGCTGAAAATTCTCTCTTAGATATTCCCCGTCAGCCACATCAATGAGAAGTCTTCCCCAAGGTTTCAATACCCTGAATACTTCCTTGAGTACTCTCAGGTCATCTTCCATTGTCTCAAAATAACCAAAGCTGTTCCCCAATATCATAACGACATCAAAAGTATCCGGTGAATACGCAAGTTTTCTGGCATCTCCTTCTCTGAACCGAACATCTAATCCCTCTTTTATTGCTTGTTTCTTGGCTCTTTGAATCAGATAATGGGAACGATCCAGGCCTTCGATAAACTTAAAACCTCTTCTTGACAACTCAAGAGAATGACGTCCCTGTCCACAACATAAATCCAGAATTCTATCTTCTTGAGAAATTTTGAGGATGGATAAAAATTGATCAACTTCTTCATTTGTTATTCTCTGATCTTCAACTACGTCTCCATCTGTTTTCAGGTATAGAGAATTAAAAATATTCCGCCACCAGGTAGGGTAAACATGCTCTTCAAGATTGACTACGGGACCTAATACTTTGCATTTGAGCTTATCTCTACTGTAATTATTTGAATGTTTAGTTTTAGGTATATCTTTATCCATCACATTTCCTCCTATTTAAAATCAAGATAACCAAGGGATCTGAGTTTTCATTTTTGCTTTTTTCATTTTTCCTCTGCTTTATTATTACTTGTATTTTTTGCCAGACTTTTTCATCTCCCTTCTCATAGATATTCTTAAGATTTTTCATTAAGGTCCTCTTCTTTGTGAGAAAATTCCCTTCATTTGAAAAAGCTATCCTGATCCTTGTATTTTATAAGACAACTCGCTCGTGTTCATTATTGACAGCTTAATGAAGTATCCTTCAATATTCCCTTTTAATACATATCGCTTGGAGGAGGATACATGGGAGCTTTCTCTTTTTCAGGGATTTCGGAGACCAAGCCTTCTGTTGTTAGAAGTAGGCCAGCGATACTAGAAGCGTTTTGAAGGGCAATACGTACTACTTTGGTAGGATCGAGAATTCCAGATTTGACCAAATCCTCATATTTCTCTGTGAGGGCATTAAATCCCATATCCTGACTCATCTCTTTTACTTTCTCCACTACAATAGACCCTTCATAGCCGGCATTGTCTGCAATCTGACGAAGAGGCTCTTCAATAGCTCTTATTACAATATCCACGCCGATCTGCATATCGCCCCCAAGATTTAGTTCTTGGAGAACTTTTTGGCATCTCAACAGGGCAATCCCTCCACCAGGAACAATTCCTTCTTCTACTGCAGCCTTTGTGGCGTGCATGGCATCTTCCACTCTAGCTTTCTTTTCTTTAAGCTCAGTCTCAGTGGCAGCACCAACCTTAAGTAGAGCAACTCCTCCGACGATCTTGGCCAATCTTTCCTGGAGTTTCTCCCGATCATAATCAGAAGTAGTTTCTTCGATCTGAGCCCTTATCTGCTTGATTCGAGCCTGGATGTCTTCTTTCTTTCCATTACCTTCCACAATAGTTGTATCATCCTTATCGATTACCGCCTTCTTCGCTTCACCCAGCCAATCTATCCCTACATTTTCAAGCTTGACTCCTATATCTTCTGTTATGACCTTTCCACCTGTAAGAATGGCAATGTCTTCTAACATTGCTTTTCGTCTATCCCCGAATCCTGGAGCTTTAACTGCAGCACAATGAAATGTCCCTTTGAGCTTATTGACAACCAGGGTTGCTAAAGCTTCGCCTTCTACATCTTCGGCAATGACCATTAGAGGTCTTCCCATTTTAGCTACATTCTCAAGTAAAGGTAAAAGTTCTCTTAAATTACTTATTTTTTTCTCATTAAGAAGAATGAGTGGATCTTCCAGTATACATTCCATCCTATCTGGATCAGTGATGAAATATGGAGAAAGGTATCCACGGTCAAACTGCATGCCTTCAACAACTTCCATTGTTGTCTCAAGGCCTTTGGCCTCTTCTACAGTGATAACACCATCCTTACCGACTTTATCCATAGCCTCGGCGATTATCTTACCTATGGATTCATCATTATTAGCCGATATGGCACCTACCTGAGCAATCATTTCACCGCTGACATCCCTGCTCAATTTCTTCAGCCCTTCTACAACTTTCTCCACTGCCTGGTCTATACCTTTTTTCATTAAATTGGGATTAGCTCCTGCTGTTATGTGTTTCAAACCTTGGGAAAATATGCCCTGGGCCAAGATTGTCGCCGTAGTTGTCCCATCTCCTGCTACATCTGAAGTCTTTGAAGCGACTTCTTTAACAAGCTGGGCACCCATATTCTCCAAGGGATTTTTAAGTTCAATTTCTTTGGCCACAGTCACACCGTCCTTTGTGCTGGCTGGAGATCCAAATTTCTTCTCCAAAACGACATTTTTCCCTCTTGGTCCCAATGTCTCTTTTACCACATTGCTCAATGTGTTTACGCCTTTTAAAAGGGCTTGTCTGGCGTCTTCGCCGATGGTTATTTGTTTTGCCATGTTTACTCCTTTCGATAAGAATTAGCTGATTTTGGCTAAGATCTCTTCCTCACGAACAATAACATGTTCAATTCCTCCGATTTCTACTTCAGTCCCACTGAATTTCCCCACTAGAACTTTATCTCCTTTCTTCACAGTTATTGGAATAACTTTCCCCTCATCGCTGATACGTCCTTCTCCTACCGCAATAACTTCTGCCTCCTGGGGTTTCTCTTTCGCTGTATCGGGAATAATTATTCCCCCTTTCTTTACTTCGTTTTCTTCTATTCTTTTAAGAAGTACTCGGTCATGTAATGGTATAACCTTCATCTTATCCTCCTCTATCAGGATTAAATTTGATATCTTGTTCATTGAATTTCACCAATTTAAAGCGAAAAATGTGCCAAAATTTTCCTTTAAATTTCTTTTCTTAAAAAGCAACTTCTCAACAGAAAGAATATTTCATAATCAGAACTAAAAGTTCCTAAAAAGCAAAATTCGGAACTTTAACTTCTTTTTTTGTCTCATCTATTGATTTAAGTTAATAAGAATTTTTCTTTAATATTTTCAAAAATTATTATGTTATTTTTCTGGGGAAATATATTTATGGCTTGTTAACTTGTGAAGAAATGATCCTCCACAATCAGAAAAATCCATTTTGGCACGTTTAATGCTTATATGCATATCGTCTGTCATGATGAGAAGAATGAATCAAAAGAAATGATTGAATTAGAAAAAAATAGGAAACTTATTACCATAAAAGGTATTGTTATTCCTGTGGACTGGGATCAAAAGGGGAATCCTGTTTCTGTTGTTATTGCGACTCATACAGAACAGGAATATCTGGTCAGCAATAATTCAAAAGGAAAAGAATTATTCAGTCTTATTAGAGAAGGAGTTGAAATTTCTGGCATTGTAGAAGAAATTGCAGGAATAAAAATAATAAAAGTGAAGGATATAGCTAGATGCAAATTAAGTAATTCCTTTCAACTGAATGATCTAGCTAGCAAGAAACTAGAAAACATTTAGGCAATATTGACAATAAATTTCCAAATCCTCAGTCTCTGCTCCTGAAATTGACCTCACTATCATCAATCATTAATTTGTTCCTTCAGAATAAATAGATATGATATAATCTTTTAAGCTATAATTTCCTAACGTTTAAGTCGTAATAATGAATTCCATTCTGGTTGTAGCTAAACTACAGGACACTTTCCGAACACTCCATTCTTGTTTTCAATCGCAGTGCAAAGTTGCTAAAGCATCGGATAAAAATTCAGCCTTGGATATGCTCAAAAAGAGACGTTACGATTTTGTCTTCTATGATCTAGAAATTCTCAAAGAATCAGTCTCGGAAAATGATTATAAAACAGCTTTGCAACCATTCTGGTATTTGTTTCCTACTATTGAGATTATTATTATGTCATCTCAAGAAATGATCAGAGAAACGATGATGGCCATAAAGGCAGGTGCCAGTGATTTTCTAACTTATCCTATAAATCCGGAGGAACTGAGATATTTAGTTGAAAATATCCATAAATCTAAAATCATACACTCTGAGCTTGACTACCTTCGTGAGCAATTTTGGCAATCGAATGCGTTAGATATCATTAAGACTAAAAATTTAGTAATGCAAAAGGTATTCGATAAGATCCGGGCTGTCGCTCCCACTAAAAGCACGGTGCTTCTGACCGGTGAAACTGGGACTGGGAAAGGAGTGCTAGCAAATCTTATCCACCAGCATAGCAATCGCGGGGACGAACAGTTTATAAGCGTCCACTGCGGAGCAATTCCAGATACCCTTCTGGAAAGTGAACTCTTTGGACACGAGAAAGGAGCATTCACTGGTGCTGACCGAAGAAAACTGGGGAAATTTGAGATTGCTAATGGCGGGACAATCTTTCTTGACGAGATAGGAACCATTACTCCCTCCGCACAGATTAAGCTATTGCAAATCTTGCAGGATCAAACTTTTCAACGGGTTGGAGGAGAAGAAGTTCTTAAAACTGACACTAGAATTATTGCAGCCACGAATACAGATCTCTATAGGATGTGTGAGGAGGGACAATACAGAAAAGACCTATATTACCGCTTAAATGTTTTTCCCATAGAAGCCCCCCCTTTACGAGAAAGAATAGATGACCTCCCTCATCTTGTCAAAATGATCTTGAACAAGATGAATAAGATACATCTTAAGGATATTTACAACTTTCATCCTCTTGTTATGGAAGCCTTTCAAAGGTATTCTTGGCCGGGAAATATTAGAGAACTTGAAAACCTCATTGAACGGGCATACATACTTGAAAGTTCTTCCATATTGACTCCTGAAAGCTTTCCGGCTGGACTTTTCGAATCGGAAGCGCCTTCGGCAATGATCTTAACAAATTCTTCTCTTAGTCTTGCAGAGGTGAGACAAAAAAGCATGGCAGATATTGAAAGGTGCTATCTGAAAACGCTCTTGGAAAATAATAAAGGTAGAATAAAGGACTCTGCTGCTGCGGCAGGAATTTCGACTCGGCAACTGCATAAATTAATGATAAAATATGGAATTCGAAAGGAGGAGTTTAAACAATAATTTATGTTTTTTGTTAATAGAATATAAAATATTTCCTTAGAGGAGACCATTCCTTTGAATCTGGAAGCGATTGCTGGATCAGAAATTTTCAAATGGCTCATTCTACCACTGTTTATTTTTCTGGCTAGAGTTCTCGATGTTAGCCTAGGCACAATTCGAATTGTTTTCGTCTCTAGAGGACTAAAATATTTTGCACCCGTTGTTGGATTCATTGAGGTTATAATATGGCTTCTTGCTATCAGAGTAATTATGCAAAATTTAAATAACTTTGTTTGCTATTTAGCCTACGGAGCTGGCTTTGGAATGGGTACTTTCATCGGAATTCTCATTGAAAAAAAATTGGCCATTGGCAGGTCAATAATTCGCATTATCACTCAGAACAATGCAACACCGTTGATTAACCACCTAAGATCAGCAGGATATGGTGTTACTAGCCAGGATGCTCAGGGCACCAGGGGACAAGTTAATATTATTTATATGGTAATTAGACGTCATGATTATGAAAAAATCGCAGAGACCATACAAAGATTTAATCCCAAAGCATTCTATACAATGGAAGATGCCAGCCTGGTGAGTGAAGGCATATTCCCCATTAAAAAGCGCTTTATGCATACTTTCCTCCCTATTGATCCTTTTAGATTTTGGAGAAAGGGAAAGTAAAAAAGATTCTGATAGAGATATCAGCGGCTACAAATTCACTTGTCTCTTTGGGGCTCTTCCATAGATTTCTGTGATTTCCAAAAGTCTATTTGTTAATGAGGATGTTAGCTGCTCAGGTGAGAGTCGCCACTGCCAATTGCCTTTGCTCGTAGCTGGTCGATTCATCCTCGCCTCCTCTCCCAGCCCCAGAACATCTTGCATGGGGATTATCACCATGTTCGCAACTGACGACATAGCCAGTCGGATAAATTCCCAATGGATTTCTTGCTCTGGAACTTTTCGACCAAGGTAACGAACAATTCTCCTCTTGTCTTCATGTTTTGCTTCTCTTTTCAACCATCCTCTAACTGTGTTGTTGTCGTGAGTGCCAGTATACGCCACGCAATTTTTCTCATAAGTATGAGGTAGATAGGGATGCATTGGATCATTCTTGCCAAAGGCAAACAAAAGCACTTTCATCCCAGGAAATGCAAAATGTTCCATAACCTTTTTCACATCCGGAGTGATAAAGCCAAGGTCTTCTGCAATGACGGGCAATCGGTGGAATTGCTTATTGAGTTGATTGAAAAAGTCTAAAGCAGGAGCCTTCACCCACTTCCCTTTAACAGCCGTCTTCTCTTTGGCCGGAACTTCCCAATAGCCAACAAAGCCACGAAAATGGTCAATTCTCACGATGTCACAAATTTTTATATCGTTTTCTATTCTTCGAATCCACCAATCATATCCCTTTTTCTTAAGGACGTCCCATCTGTAAAGAGGGCTGCTCCATCGCTGTCCTGTTCTACTGAAATAATCTGGTGGAACACCAGAAACAACATAAGGTCTCTTATTTTTATCCAGTTTGAATATGTCTGGATGAGTCCAACAATCGACGCTATCATAATCCACGTAAATAGGCATATCTCCGATTATGCGAATCCCTCTTCCATGGCAATAAGATTTAAATAAGTGCCACTGTTGAATAAAAATATACTGAAGAAACTTGTGCATCTCAATCTCATCATGAAGATCCTTCTTGAACGATTTAATAGCTTCAGGCTGTCTGTCTCTTAATTCAACAGGCCACTTGCTCCAAACTCGCCCCTTAAAATGAGCCTTGATTGCCATAAATATGGCGAAATCCTCAAGCCAAGAAGAATTCTCAAAGCAAAATTTATTAAATTCATAATCGGTTTTTCTTTTCTTAAAGTTTTCAAATCCTTTACGAAAAAGATTGTTCTTGTAATTGATAACAGCTTCATAATTGACTTTATCTTGCGGAAATTCTGGCATAGGTTTTAAATCTGCTTTGCTAAGTATGCCTTCTTTGACTAAAAGCTCTGGGCTTATCAGTAATTTATTGTTAGCAAAAGCAGATATGATGTGATAAGGAGAAGTGTCAAAAGCCGAATTTATGGGCTTTAAAGGAAGAATTTGCCAGTAACTCTGTTTTGCCTGAGAAAGGAAATCAGCAAACCTGTAAGCCCCTGAGCCAAGATCTCCAATACCAAACAAGGAAGGCAGTGATGTGACATGGAGAAGGATGCCGCTCGCTCTGTTTCTCACGCTTCTTCCTTATTTCCAGGTAAAACCAAGGATTGAATCGAATTCTGCAAGTTGCAGATAGAAATGCCTTTAAAGAATTGTAAATAAATCAAGGCAAGAAACGGACTCCAAATCAAATCCGTATATAGATTTCTCCAGAAAAAACTCTCTAAATTCTATTTGAAGCTTGACTATAAATATCAATATACTTAAGAGCTGATTTCTTCCAGGAAAAATCTTCTATCATAGCATTTCGCATGAGTCTCAGCCAGAGATCTTTATTCTGATAAATCTCCAAAGCCTTCTTTAATTCTTGTATCATAGCTCCTGGTGAATATTCAGCGAATTTAAAGCCATTTCCCTTTTGGGTTTCAGGATCAAATTCTTTTATTGTATCTTCCAACCCACCGGTGGCTCTCACAACGGGTATGGTCCCATACTTTAGACTATACATCTGATTGAGACCGCAGGGCTCGTAGCGCGAAGGCATCAAGAACATATCAGAGCCAGCCTCAATCTTATGGGCAAGAACATTATCAAAAGCGACTTTAACTCCCAAGCGACCCTTGTATTTTTCGCCTAATTCAACAAATTTATTCTCATATTTTTCGTCTCCCTTTCCCAATAAAACCAGTAATAACTGCATTCTCATCAGTTCATCCATCGCGTCGGCAAGAATGTCAAATCCTTTCTGGTCAGAAAGGCGTGAAACTATCCCTATGACAGGAATCTTTACCGATCCTTCTAACTTAAAAATCTCAATCAATTCCTCTTTACACTTCCTTTTGCCCGATATATCTTTTGCGTTATAATTAGCGGCCAAATGAGAATCTGTTTCTGGATTCCATTCAGTATAGTCTACTCCATTTAAGACACCGTAGATGTCATTGCTCCTGTCCCTTAGAACACCATCCAATCCATAGCCATATTCAGAGGTCTGAATCTCCCCAGCGTATTTCTCGCTAACCGTGGTTATGATGTCAGAGAATAAAATTCCTCCTTTCATGAAGTTTATCTTGCCATAATATTCGAGACCCTTAATTGAAAAAAACTCAGGAGGTAACTCACTAATTGCTATATATTCTTCAGGAAAAACACCCTGATAGGCCAGATTATGGATGGTGAAGACTGTTCGAGCGTTACGAAAAAAAGGATCGTTTTTACCCAGACTCTTTAAGTAAACAGGCGCCAAGCCGGTCTGCCAATCGTTGCAATGGATAACATCAGGTTTAAAGTCGATTAACTTACACAAATTCAGAATTCCTTTGCTGAAGAAGATAAACCTATCAGCGTTATCAGGATAATCTCCTTTTGAAGTCCCGTATAACATATCTCGATCGAAAAATTCATCTCGTTTGATAAAATAAATCAAAAGATTACGAGCAATCTCTGAATAAAAAACTTGGTCTTTTAATAATCTTCCCCTGAACGAAAGCTCTAATGATTTTTCCAGAGGTTTTAATTTAAAATTACCTTCCATAACAGATCGATACATGGGCATGATGACTCGCACTTGATGCCCTGAAGAGGCGATAGCTTCTGGCAACGATGCCGAGATATCGGCTAATCCTCCTGTTTTAGCGAAGGGGGCGACTTCAGAGGAAGCGAATAGAATTTTCAATTTTCGCATCTGGATTGTCTCTTTGAATAAAGACCGGTTATTCCTTTTCCCATATTTTCAACAAATAGGGCTTTAACTCTTCAAAGATTTGAGCTTGCTGTTCTATTATCTCCTCAGCCTGGTTATGGTTCATATCCTTAGTTCTATTGATAAAAGAGGCTACACGAGCATAATAAAGTGGACGCATGATTTCAACTAGCTTTCCCCTATCCCTTTTCCATTGATGAAAAGCTGATGCAAAATCGTAGACAATCTTTGCCCAATCTTCTGTAGGCATGAGGAAATTTTCTGCTTTCCTTTTCTTGAATAAGCTTTTGATTGCAGCAAAGCTCTGCGGATTTATGATCTTTTCCCAAAGAACTGACAAGTTTTTAAATCCTCCCTTGAAATTTTCAATCATTCCTGGAAGATCCACCTCAAAGGCCTCGGGTTCCTTTTGAATGGCAGTTCCATACATGGGTATAGGGATACTTTTCCTTATTTTTCGCCACTTACCCGAATAATCCTCCATCAATTGAAAAAGAGGAAAGACCACCTGCCTGAACATCGGTCCAAGGTTCTCAAGAGGATCCTTGACGTCATGTACCTTGGTTCCCAGATGAGCTTGACAGATGGAAACATCCTCCAAAATAGCTGAAGTCGTCATCCAGATGTCAATCCCAAACTTAGCAATTTCAGTCATCCAGATATCTTCACCATAGTTAAAATAACATTTGATCATGCTTCTGGAAAGCCCGAAATCGCCTCCTATAGGCTGACGTACTCGTTTGCCATAAAGAGCGCGGGTTAAATTATAAGCGATGTTATTTGTAATGGTTGCATCGTATTTATACCGAGTGTAGACGGGCGCGACAAAGTCATGTCCGTGGTTCAAAACGGGATCTGCAAGAGCTTTGACCCATTCGGGAGTAATACTCCTTAAGTCGGAATCGAACAAGAGGCAGACCTTTGCCTTGAGCAAGGAAGCTGACTCGAAAATCATTCGGAGCGCACTCCCCTTGCCGGGGATTCCTCGATAGATTGTTACTATTTTTTCTATGAAGGGATGGACGGTCTTGTCCCTGGCAATTTCTCTTGAGTCGTCAGTTGAGCCACCGTCTGATATTATGATTAAACCCTGGAGATCTTTATAGTGTTTAGCAATTCCCTCGCTTGCCATATCGATAACATGTTCAAGCGTTGAATCATTGTTGAAGCAGGGAATTCCCACTACGATATCAACTTGATCAATCTTCTCCAAGCGCCTGTTTGCCCAAGGTCTGAGTGCAGTATGAAATTTCACGGTTCCTCCTTCCAAATATCAGTAAAATATTCTTGCAATTCTGGCAAGTGGAGCAGCATTTATATTATATCAAAATTTTTGCCTATTTATACTTAATCATACTTAATAACATTTTTCTCGTGGTAAACCTATTAAAAATTGGAAGGAACTTTTCAACCCGCTAAAACCAATTGCAGGTCCATCACATTTGTAAAAGTTGGTCCGGTAATGATTAAATCGCCAAGAGGCTTGAAAAAATGATAGGAATCATTTTCCCTGAGGTGATGCTCTGCGTCCAGTCCTTGCGCTTTAGCCCGACGCACCGTCTCCCCATCAGCAAGAGCACCCGCAGCATCTGTCGGTCCATCTGTTCCATCCGTACCGCCGCTTAAGATAACCACGCCCTCCAATCCATCTATTTCAATCGCCGCAGCCAGCACAAACTCCTGATTGCGCCCACCTAATCCTTTGCCCCGAATGGTGACTGTCGTTTCCCCTCCAGAGATAACACAGGCAGGCCTGGGAACAGGAGAGCCAGAACTGAGAATTTCCTTAGCCAGGGCAGCATGCGCTCTGGCCGCTTCTCTCGCTTCACCTTCAATGAATGTGGAATGGATCAGGCTGTGATACTTCAGTTCTTGAGCTTTCTTTTTTGCCGCTTTAACAGCCAGAATATTGCTTCCGATGATTACATTCTGGGTCTTCTCGAAAGCAGGATCATCGGCTTTGGGCGTTTCTTTAATCTCGCCTTTAGCCCCTCTCTCTAAATGCTCGAGAACAACGCCAGGGATTTTCTGCTTAATGTCGTACTTATCAAGAATATGCAGGCAGTCGCTGAAGGTGCTGGTGTCAGGAACAGTTGGTCCCGAAGCAATGCTGTCCAGTTTATCACCGATGACATCTGAGAGAATCAGGGAAATTAAAGTTGAGGGATAGATTAGCCGAGCCAGCTGCCCGCCTTTTACCTTTGATATGTGCTTGCGCACTGCGTTTATCTCGTGAATAGTGGCACAAACCTCCAGGAGACATTTTGTTACCAGTTGTTTATTCTCAAGCGTTAACTCATCGACGGGACAGGGCAGCAGGGCTGAGCCACCTCCAGAAATTAAACAAATAACAAGGTCTTTCTCCCCAGTTTGCTGGAGGAGTTGAATAATCTGATCTGTCGCCTTCAGACCAGCTTCATCCGGCACAGGGTGGCCAGCTTCGTTGACATCGATTATTTTTAACGGAACATCGTGCCCGTACTTGACGTTAACAGCACCTCCCCTTAATCTATCGCAGAGAATTTCCTCTATTGGCTTAGCCATTGCTGCCGAGGCCTTCCCTGCTCCGACTACATAGACTCCTTTATAATCAGAAAGGTCGTATGTCTGATTTTCTACTGACAAAATGCCATCCTCAATCCTGAAATGCTCCTTGACGGCAATTACAGGATCAACCGCTTTGATTCCGGCGTGAAATATAGCTAAGGCATCTTGTCTTAATTTTTTGGTGCTCATAATCCAAATTCATTATGCAAAATTAGAGCGAATGCCAAATTTGAGGATAAGAAGGTGCTTTTTACTTATTTGCTGCTAAAAATAATATCTGACTCCGATACTCCATTCTAATCCACCAAAGTCTGTGCTGGGAACCAAATCAAACAATGGTGCTATCTCAAAGAAAACGTCTAAAGGTGCCTTTTCAAGAATGTAACTCACTCCCAAGGGGACACGAAAGCCAAATTTAGTCTCATCCTCTGTGTTAAGCCTTGCTCCAAGGCCAAAATATAGAGGAGCTTTACCCCTTTCTACCGTGATTAGGTTGAAGCTGTGAATCAGATAATCAGCGTGTACATTGAACGATCCACCATCTCCTCCAAAGGACCAGCCAATAGCCCCGTCAAAGGCGTTTTTACTTCCAGTCCATTTCTTAAAACTAATCGCAGTTGGATCTCCTAACATCAATCCTAATCCAAAATCGTTGTCCTTCGCCAGTACAGCGCACGGAAAAAATACGACTATAAACATAATAGTCACAATTAATCTCTTCATTATAACACCTCCATTTAATATGGCGGAAATTATTCCTTTTGCTGCATTCTCCTGATAGGGAGCAAATCCCATATAATATTCTTATGTGTCATTGACTCAAGAAGGATAATTGATATTAACATAATGTCTTATTAATATATTTTAACCTTAGTCTTATCAATCCTCTTTTAGGATGAATCATAGGGTGATTTTGCCCCTGTTTGAGTAACCTTATTAAGAGAATTTTCCTCACCCCAATAGAGAAGTTGATCAGTTTATTTTAATCCTTTAATTCAGCCAATTAAAATATATCATTTCTTATAGCAGCCTTATTATAACTAAACACCATATATAAATATTAATTGACCGATTATTTTTTTTCAAATTCAAAATATATTTGTGATTTAAGTCAGACAATCATTTAACAGGGGAGATAAAATGAACTTTCTGTGGACAAAAAAAGGGATAGGCTACTTTTATCTTTAATAAAAATTTTCATCATAATGTCCTTTAACTTTCAAACTTATTTATAATAAGATATATTTTGATATTCGGATAAAACGAAGACGAGCACCAAGCAAGCATAAACATAGACCAATAAATAAAAGGAGCATAAAGAATGAAACTTGAAAAATTATACAGAAAAGCTGTTGAGATAGGGATTGAACACGATTTAAGGGGGAAAGCAGAGATCAAAAGAATCTTGAAGGAAGAAAAAGAAAAACACAAAAACCTCAAGGGTGAAGAGGCTGAATACTATGATAAGGATAGATTGTTTAATCCCTTTTCAGATACAAGAATCTTACACGGAGATTTAAATACAGAAGTCAAGAAAGTAATAGCTGGGATTGATATGGAAGTCGGAGAGATAATCTTTACATATCTTCTGAACAAGGACCGGCGTCAAAAGATCGATTTGATCATTGCCCATCATCCTGAAGGCTACGCCCTCGCCCAGTTATATGACGTCATGAAGCTGCAAGCCGACCTATTGGCAAGTTATGGAATAACTATCAGCGTAGCCGAGCAATTGTTGGAAAAAAGAATAAGTGAGATAGAAAGAAGACTCATGCCTGTAAACCATAACAGGTCTGTAGATATCGCCAGGGTCTTAGGAATTCCGATGATGTGCATCCATACGCCTGCCGATAACTGTGTCACAAATTATCTGAAAAAAACATTCGAGAAAGAAAAACCCTATAAGCTAAAAGATTTGCTGAAAATCTTAATGAATATTCCTGAATATAAAAAATTATCCAAGCTACAAGTGCCGCCCAAGATAGTAAGCGGATCAGAAGACAGCAAATGTGGAAAAATATTTGTCGATATGACAGGAGGCACAGAGGGTTCGAAAGAAATCTTTGAGAAATACGCAAACTCAGGAATCAGCACACTGGTTGGCATGCACATTAGCGAAGAGCATCTCGAAAATGCTAAGAAAGCAAAGCTGAATGTTATAATTGCAGGACATATTTCAAGCGATGTTCTGGGTCTTAACCTCTTGTTTGACGAATTAGAGAAAGAAGAAAAATTGGAGTTTGTCGGAATATCAGGATTCGAGCGGATAAGGAAGAAAAATAAATAAGTGTAGGTTTGATGAATCAAATCTCTAAGTTAACAATTTAAAGTGCGGGCTTGATGAATCAAGCCCCTACGTTATTATGCCTTTTTAAAGCGGGGGAAGGTGCTTTCCAGGTAAATATCAGGGATGCCAAGAAAATGATTAATCCGGCAAAAATATACATTTGCCTGTATCCATAGATATCAGAGATCCAGCCAAAAAAGACCGAGCCAAATCCCATCCCTATATCAAAAAAGGCAAGGTAAAGACTTATAGCCAAGCCTTTATTCTCTCTACCCAAGATATCAATTATATAAGTTGTTAAAGCGGGAAAAATAAGCCCCTGGCCAAAACCTCCGATTATGCCTGCTAGGATAAACATCCAGAAGGATTTTACCTGAGAAATAAGAAGAAAGTTGAGACTGATGATACAAACAGCAGGAAAGATCACCTGCTTTCGGCCATACTTATCAGATAAACCACCTATCCCGAGGCGAGTAAGAACAGCTGCTCCTGAGAAGCAGAGAAAAAAAGGCGCTACTCTATCAAAGGGGATTGATTTTCCAAACAAAGCGATAAAATAAGCAACCGCTCCTCTGGTTGCTCCCTGGGCAATGGTCAACATTGATATAAGGAGAATGGTGATGATTGAGATATTCAAGAAGGATTTTGACTTAAGGAAATGCTGAGAATTATCGGGCCTCGCAACTTCCCTGGTTAGCAAGATGCATAAAAAAGAAGCAAAAAGAAAGGCTAAACTCGTGTTAAAAAGAGCACTGTAGCCAAATCGATTGATGACTTCCTCAGCGACCACGGGGCCTAGAGCAACAGAAATGAGGCCAGCAACACCTATAATACCCATAGAACGAGCTAATCTTTCCACTGGCGCTAAATCTGAGCACATGGTCAAAGTGGCAGTCATACTGATACCCCAGCCTATGCCAGTCAGGGCTCTCAAAATGATCGGCAAGAATCCTGCATCTTTAATAAGGTGAAAAAAGGGTAAGATCAAAATTAAGAATGCTATTCCAAACAGCGATATATTCTTCCTTCCTTTTACGTCGACTAAGCGTCCGAAAATAGGCCGAAAAAAAATGGCCATAAGACTGTGAATGCCCATAATCAATCCAATCTGTCTCTTTGAAGGACTGAACTGTTCGAGGAAAAGAGGAAACAGGAAAAAAAGGGTTATGCTCATGAATAAAAAGAAATATCCAAGCAAAGCAATAATAAAATGTCTGTTCCAGAATGACTTCATTTTCTCTGGCCTTTCATTTTTCCCAGAAGAATATCTTATTCGGATTAAGTAGTGTATTAAAAGAAAAACAACAGGTAAAGAAAAATTAGTGTGGGATAGAGTGCTGGCTGTCTTGGGTATGGGGAAAATAAGCGAAAAGGGGATAATGAAGGAGGGTTATATTAACCCTGCCCAGCCAGCAAAACAAGGTTTGATTTAATTATATCAGACCTCAAAAAAAATGCAATATTTTTTATAAAAATTGCCCCCTGAATAGCAAAGAATTTTGTTATTTTTTTATAATCAACTTCACTTTCCAAATAAAAAATTAAAACATAGCGAAAAATAAGGACCGTGCCTAAATTATCATCATTTTTATATAAAATTGGAATTGTTAATAAAAGGTGGGCTTGATGAATCAAGCCCCTACAAACAAATCAAGCCTCTACAGAAGACAAATCAAATCCATAAATAAATAATTAATTAGAAATGACTTTGTGGGTGACAACCACTCCTCGTTCCTTCAAAGCATCCATCAGAGGCTGGTATAATTCTGCCTGAAAGATTTCTTCCGGAAAAAGACTCCCTCTCTGGGCAATCCTTTTCGAAGCAATCATCTGAGCGGCAACAGAAGCAGGAAAGCTTGTTGTTTTTCCCATGGAGGTATAATCCTTTTCTGAATCATAAAAGTCTATCATTTCAAAAATATGGGTTGTGGACTTACCTGATTTCTTCCCTTCTACAACTATCCTCAGCAAAGTCACATCTCTCTCTATTCCTAATTGCATCTCCGAATCTAAAAGGACCTCAAGGACTTCTCGGGGGACAACCTTCTTGTTATGAAGTTTGATAGGTTGACGAGAAAAAAGGCCGCATTCCTTAAGGACTTTAATACCTTGAGCATGGCCTTTATGGCGAATCGTTTTTTCAGCGAGCTCGCCTTTTATTTTCCCCTTCATTGTGTGAACAAGAGAATTTAAGCCGTCTGTGTAAAAGCACTCCATCTCTGAAAAAGGGTGAGGGAACCGGATAGATTCTATCCCTGATAATGGTGGGACTTCTTTTATTTTTCCTTCCATAAGAACTAAAGCATTCCTCTCATAAAAATCAAGAAGGCTCTCAACCGCGTACACTATCCTATAATTTAGAGGAGGCTTGGGATGAACAGGGTTGCCTCCCACATAAATCATGGCTTTTTCCACCTCATCCAGCAGATGAACTCCCCTTCCCACACAAATATTAGTTATGCCTGGAGAAACTCCCAAACCAGAAATGATGGTTAACTTTTTTTTCTTGGCCTCGCTATCATATTTAAAACGATCTAAGGGCTTCTCCCCTACTAAATCCGCAAAATGAACTCCTTTAAGGACCGCTGTTTCGAGCGCTAAAAGACTATGCTTATGTAGAAGAGCAGCTAAAGCAACATCCTGCCCTTCAAAAATCTCTTGCCTCTCTCGCTCCTTCTCCAAATCTTTTTGCAGAGGAATTAACCTCTCGCTTCCGATGAATTTCTTGGCCTTTTGCAGCTGTCTTGAACTGATATCTACAAGAGTAACCTTGTTTTGACTATCAGAATCAATAAGGTCTTTGGCCAAAACAATCCCCATTTTTCCTGCGCCCATTACAAGATACCGACTCATTTCTCTCTCCTAAAACATTCCTATAATCAGATAAATGATACAAGCAACAACTGCCACCGCCAAAGCATAAAAGATCTGGGTTCTCACATGGTCCATATGGTCACAAGCGCTACCCAAAGAAGAGAGGACTGTAGTATCTGAGAGAGGAGAGCAGTGATCTCCAAACACCCCGCCCCCAGCTGTGGCAGCAATGGTTCCCAAAACAAGAGTTGATACCTGCCCCTGGCTGAATTCAAAAGCTAAGGGCACAGCAATCGGAATAACGATGGCATATGTTCCCCAAGAAGTTCCGGTTGCGAAGCTTATAAAAGCACTGAGCATGAAAACCAAAAATGGCAAAAATCCAGGATTAAACCATCCCTCAGTTATACTTATGACATACTGGGCAGTTCCCATTTCTCGGCTGACGCTATTTATGGCATAGGCAAAAGCCAGGATCAAAACAGCAGGCATGACTCCTTTGATTCCTGCTAACATCGATTTCATCAGCCCACCCAGGTTATCCACCTTCTGGAAAAACATGACTGCACCCAGCGCTGCTGCAGCCAACATAAAGCTATTTAGAACCTGAGCTTGACCTGTGAGGATGAAAGATCCCAAATTGAAAGCAATCACAATCAACACAGGAGTAAAAAAATTCAGCCAGATATTAGGCCGACCTTTTTCTGAGACCGGAAGATTCGTTAGTTCAGAGCTCATCATCGGCACAGAGCCTGGACGGAGAATTTGACCGGTTTCCATGGCCCTGCGTTCTGCCTTTCGCATAGGTCCAAATTCAGGGAAAAGCTTCAAGGTAATCATCCCAACCATTATTACAGATAGGATAGCGTAAAAATTGAAGGGAATGGATTTGATAAAAAGAGACATGGCAGCCTCTTTACTGGCAGCATAGCCTGTGACCAAAAGGAGCCCGCTTATGTAAACAGCCCATCCTGTGATGGGAGCTAAAACACTCACAGGAGCTGAAGTAGAATCACAGATATAAGCCAGTTTTTCTCTCGATATTCTATGGCGGTCTGTCAATTTTCGCATAACAGGCCCGACGAAAAGAGGGCTAAAATAGTCGCTGAAGAAAATGAACATCCCCAATATCCATCCCAGAAATTGCGTTTGCCTTCGAGTTTTTGTTATGAATTTCACCTTCTGGGAAAACATATTCACTGCCCCGCATCTCTGGTAGAAAGCCACCAATATTCCGATGCAGATCTCTATCAGACAGACCCACATGAAATCTCTATTTCCCAATGTTTTGGCTAAGAGCTCAGGAAATCCACCTGCCCCCTGCCCCATCAGAAGAACTCCTGTCAAACAGGCCACTGCCAAGCTGAAAACAGGCTCTCGAGTGAGGAAAGCTAATAAAATAGCCAGAAGAGGAGGGATTAAAGAAAGCCACCCATAATTCATAGCTTAATTCCTATTTTAAGCTTCGAATCGTGAATAAAAACATACATTCCTTGAGAATGCAATAGATAATTTTTTAGAGCGTGGAATCTTTAAGCAAGCAAGGAATGGTTTTTTCTTGTAACATCATTCCTGCCGAAGGATTTTAAGGGGATAAAGAGAGATTATAGTTTTTTTTCTTTCACGTTTGTTACTTAACTATCTTTTTTCTCTAATCTCTTGGACAAAGCTCTGATGAATATAGCCTGAAATAATAAGTCCCTCTTCATCTGGAGGAAGATTCACGAGATACCATTCCCCCGCTTTTCCTACTGCTCGAAGGGAGATTCCCAACTGAACTTGATGAATTACCTCGCTTGTAAAATCGGGCTCTGCTCTAATGTTCGTTTTCTCTAATAATACCTGGATATTTTTAGGAGATTCAAATAAAACTTCTTCTACTACCTCCAGCTCCTTTAGCTGCTTTTTCGGCTTCTCTTTTTCTCCCTCCTCAACCTCGGGAACCTCACGCATCACTTCAACTGCGGACGCACGGATAAATCCAGTGAAGTTGATAAATTTCTTTTCAGAATAGAAAGAAACGTAATACCAGTCCTCTCGTATTTTTTCTTTCGAGAGGAGACTAAGAATAGCTCCCCTTTCTGCCGTTTCAATTATAGGGCTTTCTAGGTCCGGGTCGAGATAAATACCAGCTCTTATAGCGATGACCATCATTTTTTCTTCTTGAGGCAATAATGGAGATAGAAATAATAAAAATATTAATACAAACGTAAATATTCCTTTTTTCATTATTCTGCCCTGGCATGTGTTGTATGTTATCACTATTTATTAAGCTAAGTATAGCATAATAAAAATCAGAGTCAAATTTTGACCATCTTCTGCGCTTCCCAGGTGCTACTATGCTCTTTTTATGTGTCTGGTGAAAGCCTTTTTACCCTGCGATTAATCGATAAAACGGGAAAATCACCCCCCAAATCATCTTAAGAGGCGATTGATAATCTTGGTCTCCTGTGCGAATATTTGTTTGCCTTGTTTTCGCTGGCTGGGCAAGGTCAAGCCCACTAAAAAACATTCCATAATCCTCCTTCTGCTTATCTTCCCTAAACAGCCAGCAATTTCCCCCCTCTAGACACAAAAAAATCACCCCACAAATCACCGCTGAGGGTGATTGCAATTGCTAATCTTTTTTGTCAAGCTAAAGCTGCCTTGTTTAGCTGGCTGGATAAGGCCCCCATCTCCTCCTTCTCCAAACCTAAATAATCCTCAACAGCCAGCCTCTCTATATTAAGCATATTTTTCCCCTAGATCGAGAGTTTCTTTCGTTGAGAATTCTGCTTAATCTCTACGGCTTGAATATTATTCAATCTACAATAAAAACTTTTGCACCTTTTTCAGTATAAGCAAGATGTGGATTAACATCATCATCTGCAGCTTGAAAACTTATGCCAGAATCAAGCTTAAATTCTCTGCCATCTTTGAGTTCGCACATTAGTTCACCTTCTAAAACGAGCAAAATATGACCACGACCACACCAATGGTCTGCCCTGTATCCAGGAGAATATTCAATCATTCGGACACGGATATTGCCAGCTTCGAAAGTTCGCCAAAAAGAAGTGCCTGTTTCTCCCTTATGTTCAGTCGGTACAATTTTACTCCAATCGGTCACGGAAAACGACACATCTTGAATTTTCATTTCTTCCTCCTTTCTTTTTTAAAGATAGACGAAATTGTTACTTGACTTTTCAAAGCATTTGAGACTGTTTATTATATATTTTTTAACCTTATTAAAATAGGAAGGCAACCCAGGAGAAAAAATTGTTCAAATCGAAAAGAACAAGATGGACTTTGATTTCCATGCTTATCATCGTACCGCTAGGTCTTTATAGCAAGTTTTACAGCGGCCAAGCTGGACGCTGGGTGAATGATTCTCTTGGAGGCATATTGTATGTAATCTTCTGGTGTCTATTCGCTTTTTTGTTCTTGAGGAATACCAAGCCCTGGAAAATTGCCACTGTGGTATTTGCCATCACCTGCTCTTTGGAGTTTCTGCAGTTATGGCATCCTCCATTTTTAGAATTTCTTAGAAGTCATTTTCTTGGAAGAACGCTTCTGGGCACTTCTTTCACTTGGAGTGATTTCCCGTATTATCTTGTGGGATGCGGAATAGGATGGCTGTGGCTGAAATATCTGCAAAAATATACTAAATAAAACTTACCAGAGGACAATAACTGCAACTGTGGTGCAAAGCAGGTTTATAAAAGGAATCTTTTTTACTTCAAATCTCGTTACCCGGCTAACAACAAGAAGACAAGAAACAAAGCTACGAATTTTCCCATTTGCCCTAATATTAAATTCCTTTAAGGTTTTCTGATAATAGTCTTAATTAAAGAATATTGTAAACTTGCCAATCTACGACTCTCATTTCGATTCCAAGCCAACTCATTGCTCTGCTAAGAATTCTCCTCCACTCCACGTTTATCGCTATCAGGTGCCTGCTTTGTATAACATAATTTATACCATCAAAAAGCAAGGGCTACATGGCTCCCGCCCGACTCAAAAATCTACTTGATAAAATAGGTAAAGCCTATGCTGAAATGCATGAAATGACCACTTTCACCTGGATCATATAAAAATCCAATTTCTGGACGGATGGCCCATTTTTCTAGGTTTGCACTGATAGCAGTACCCAGATTAAAGGCTACCAGAGTTTCTTGCTCGCCTTTTAATGGAATCAACACTTTAGCAGAAGGATTAAACTCAATGTACTTGCCGATGGGCAAAGTGATGAGTAATGTTGGATGGATTTGCCAGGTTTCAGAAACTTCAATGTCTTCCCCAAAAGCAAATCCAATTGGGATATAGGCTGCCACCATATCTTTTACTAAGCTGAATTTTGGACCGAATCCAAGAACGTTTACTGCGAAAGATTCATCGCTATCCATATCTTGCATGTCAACACTCACACGCTCATAACGCAAACGAAAATCCATTTGCTTATTAACGCCTAGACCTGCCTGAATGCCATAGTGGTTCTGAATATGCTCTGATTCACCTTCGGAAGAAAAAGATACCGAGGAAAAGCTCGGTGTAACTTCAATATCTCCAGGCCCAACCAGTTTCGCACTCTGCATTTCAGAAAAAACTGGTGCACACGCTGGGAATATGACTATTAAGCAAACCAACAGGAAGATAATCCCGGCAAATCGGCATACATAACAGAACTTTAAGCCAGGTTTAAAAAATAAATTTTGGTCTTTTGGTTGTTCCATCATTTAGCCTCCTAATGTCTTTTTGAGAGAAAATTCCTTTTAGTATCAGAAGAGTAGATACTAAGGCTCCGATTTTTTTCATTTCATTTCAAACCTCCTTTTGAAGTTTTTTCTTCCACTAGAAATTTAAACTTTATCAAGAAGAAAGTTGTTAAAAATATGTTAAGAGTTTGTAAAAAGTTTGTTAAAATTTCTTCCCTTTTGCTGAGAATTCTCTATACAGTGAATAATATTCTTAATCACAATTGTAAAAAAAATAAATATTTTCAACTTTTATATTTCTGCAGCGACCAAACTTGCGTGGAGGGATTAAAAACCATGAGAAAATGCAAGTTTGAAGACCTTATTGATAATTACTTATTGAACAGATTAGATGAGGACAAAAAGAAAAAATTTGAGGAGCATTATTTTAACTGCCCCTATTGTTTTGAGAAAATGGTGGAAAGAAACGAGCTTATTTCCGTCATAAAGCATAAAGGGGATATGATTTTTCAAGATGAATACGCAGTGGAAGAGATAAAAGGCGCAACCTGGGTTGAAAAAATCGTCTCTCTTCTTACTCCTAAGCAGTGGGCAACGGCAGCTGTTTCCGCGTTTCTGCTCCTCATCATCTGCTGTCTCTTCTTCTATGTTATCCCTAATCACGGGCCAACTCCGCCCACATTTCCCATACCGGATAATAGCACTGAAAGAGGGGAACAAATAAAAATAAAAGTAATGCCCTCAAAAATTGAGTGGTCAACGCTAGGCGAAAACGTAGAATACAAAATCTGCATTTACGACAACGGGGATAAGTTGTGGTCAACCACAACAAAAGAAAATTTCATAGTTTTGCCTGAAGAAGTTAAAAAACGCATGACATTGGGTGAAATATATTCCTGTGAGGTAAAGGCTTTTTCCACCCAAGGGCTCCTTAAAGCTTCCGGCAGGGCTCAATTCAAGGTTCGGAAAACCGAGTAGAACGCTATCCTTCCCGTTCCCGTCCTGAATATATATCTCTCTCTTATTCCTCTGTTTTTTTCTCTCAGTCTAAATTCTTATTTCGATTCTAGGACGGATTTGTGCTTACTTATTAAAAGGTTCAGTTATAAAACTACGCCTTGAACGGAATTCTGTAACCTGCTGATATTTGACCTGCCCTCCTGATATCGGTACAGGAGAAATGTTACAATTCTCCTGTACGAAAGGAAAGGGATATGGGCAGAAAAAGATTCACTGCTGAACAGGTTATCAACATGCTTCGTGAAGCCGAAGTGCTTTTAAACGAGGGTTCTACAGTTGGAGAGGTTTGCCGAAAGCTTGGCATCTCTGAGCAGACCTATTATCGCTGGAGGAAAGACTACGGCGGAATGAGAGAGGACCAGGCCAAGCGTCTCAAGGAGCTTGAAAAGGAGAATGCTCGGCTAAAGAAGCTCGTGGCTGATCTATCTTTGGACAAAGACATTCCCAAAGAGGCAGCACGGGGAAACTTCTGAGCCCGGTGAAAAGAAGCCAGGCAGCCCCTGGGAGAATGGTTATGTAGAATCGTTTATTGGAAAATTAAGAGATGAGTTGCTCAATGGAGAAATCTTTGATACATTATTGGAAGCACATGTGATCATAGAGCGCTGGAGAAAGGAGTACAATCAGTTCCGGCCACACGGTTCTCTGGGATACAAACCACCTGCTCCAGAGGCTATCGAGCTCGGTGCTCTAACTTTACAGTTGTAACAATGTCGGGGGGACAGACCAGACCCATATGCCGTGTAGACGTAAAAACTATTCATATAAAAGGAGGCGATGAATGAATAGAAATCATCTTATTTTCGCATTCATTATAGTGATAATTTTTATGACAAACTGTGGACAGCGAGATGATTATCCAGTTCTCGAAGGGGAATATTTAGGCCAAACCCCGCCTGGACTCAAGGGGGAGCTCTTCGCTCCTGGCATCATGTCAACCGAGATGCCCGANCTCAACGCCGTCTTTTTCCCAGGCGGCCGGGAAGTCATATACTCTGTGTCTGTGGGTCCTATGAAGTGGGCGATGCTGATGATCAGGGAGGAGAACGGCCGCTGGACAAAGCCGGAGGTCGCCCCATTCTCTGGCCTGTACGGGGGCGTGGATCCTTTTGTCACAGCAGACGGGAAGAGGGTTTACTTCTGCTCCAACCGGCCACGGTCCGGCAGTGGCGAGCCAGAGCCCGATTACGACGTCTGGTATGTGGAAAGGACAGGAACAGGATGGTCCGAGCCAGTCAATATGGGACCTCCCATCAACAGCGAGGCAAACGAGTTCTATCCTTCTCTGACCCAGGACGGGATTTTCTATTTCCAGTCATGGCGGAAAGGGGGTGTTGGTACAACGGACATCTGGAAGACTGAGCTAGTGGATGGGAAGCATGTAGACGTAGAGCCCCTGCCCGAACCTGTCAACAGCCCTGAATTTGAGGGGGACGCTTTTATCGCACCAGACGAGAGTTATATCATCGTGTCCACCATCCGCGCCGAGAATACCTTGGGTGGGCCTGATCTTTATATCTCCTTCCGCACTTCGGACGGTTCCTGGGGTCCTCTGGTCAATATGGGTGAATCCGTCAATTCTAATTCGGGGGAAAACTGTCAGATCCTGTCGCCCTGTGGACGCTATCTGTTCTACACCAGCCGGCGTTACAGAGAAGCGGGGATCGATCTACTCATGAGCTACGAGGCTATCCGTAAGATGTGGGCGTCGCCCCTGAACGGTACGGGCAACATCTACTGGGTGGATTCCCGGATTATCGATCAATTAAGAGAGGATTATCAGAAATAGAATGTAGAGCCTGACTCCACTGCAATATTCCATGAAATATTACATTATGCGATATTTCCTCGCTTAACTCTCAAATCTAAATATTAAGGTGTTTGACATTTCCCTTAATAATAAATATGTTACTACGATAAAATAGGAGTAGGAAAAATGAAAATAAAACCGTTGTTCATCGTTATTTGTATTCTCGTAATTTCTTTATTTCCCTTTGGAAAAGCATACCCTAAGATCAGGAAACTACGAGATGATGGAAGTGACATTTATTTCGATGAGGCATCCATTAATGCGGTGGGATATTATCTGATGAATTTGGAGAAAATTCATGAAGCTATAGAAGTCTTTAAGTTAAATGTTGAAGTATTTCCGCAATCATCCAACGTTTATGACAGTCTGGGTGAAGCGTATATGAAGAGTGGAGAAAAGCAAAACGCGATTATAAATTATAAAAAATCCCTCGAACTCAATCCGGACAACAACAACGCCAAGGAGATGCTGAAAAAACTCAAGAAGAAATAGTTCGCTTTATTCGGTCAAGGATTAACTTGATTTGACAACCGCTGTCAACTATTGCGTTGGCCATCCCAATTATATGCACTTGAATACAAGCTGAATTCGGTGCGCCTGCAGCTCAGGGGATAGAGTGACGGACTCCGGAGCTGAAACTGCGGAATTATAAGTTAAAAGACAAAATCAAGGAAAGGCCTAAAAATCACGGAAAATGGCGGGTACGCCCGGACAGATTCGAACTGCCGACCTTCTGATTCGTAGTCAGACGCTCTATTTAGCGGTTATACTTATCCCCATATCACAGATTTGTAACAAAAATTGTTGAATTATGCTGAAAATAATGTAATGGGACTGAAAATAAAAAAAAGGGAAAACCTAAGAGCTAACAGGGGAAACAGTATGCCGGAGGAGGGATTCGAACCCACATGGAACTAAACGTTCCGCTGGATTTTGAGTCCAGTGCGTCTGCCAATTTCGCCACTCCGGCACGTTTGCCATTAATGGCTTGGCCTTAGTATCTTTCGCTAGCTCAGCTCTCGTTCTGGTTTTTTTCTAGGAAATTAAAAAACCTCCCTCGCTCATTTTTCTCTTAGTTTGGAGTAAATGAGTTGTTGAAGATTTTTTACAAACTCTACCTTTTCAGGCTTTGAAGGCCTGGCGTTTTCAAACGTTAACGGCGGCAAAAACTCAACCGTAAGACAAGTTTTCTTGTAGCCTTTTATCTTTAGTAGATTCATAATCCGTCTTAGTACTCTGTAAATAATGATCCTGTCAGCAATATAGCGCCAAAACATCCTCTTATCAATCATAGGCCTCTCTTTGATAACACTGGGAACTATTTTCACCACTTTTCCTCGCTTGAAAAACATGCTCGCCAGCGTGGGAACGATTGTCTGGTAAACGGGATTTTTAATGCCTTCGTGTGTTTTGCCTCCGCTTGGCGCAATTGCTATAGGAATATTATTTTCCAGGCTCTCCATGCACATTTTCAAGGCTTGTTTATTTGTTCTTTGCTTCTCAATCTTCCCTTCTTCTGCTTCAGGTTCCTGTAAATTCACGACTATAGAGTTTATCCTGTTTATCTGGGCAATAACGTATCTTGCCAGAAAATCGATCAGCTTATTATATAACGGCTTTGCCCACCATCTTCTCCTTATTTTTTTTTGAAGCTCGGGAGGGAAGATTGAGTCCTCAACATCTTTCCTCAGGACTGGCAGGTATCTCTTGGCTGCTATCGTGACCTCTGCCAGGAACCTTATTTTGGGCATATTTGGAGCTGCCACTCCCAAATAAATTGGTTCTCCTCGCTTGGTTATATGATTGTAGACATAGATAATCGGTTCGTTTTTTGGAATGTTTTCCAGCCCAACAGGTTTTGGCTTTGGGCAAACGGGAACTGTTCTTCCTAAGGTTCTTAGAAAATTGTACGAGAAACTTAGCATATTGCAAACAAAGTAACACAGGGAAAATTTGAAGTCAACTGAGGGATATAAATGCGCCAAAGCCGCGTGATTATTTCTGATTTTCACCTGGTAAGGACTTATAGATCTTAACAGCGTACGGAAAGGAAGGTAATAAGTGCTTTATTTCTAATCTTGCTGGAGACTCTAAAGAAACTTGCTTTCTCAAAGACTACTTTTTGTAGGCTTTCATGAGGTCAAGGGCTTTGATGGCTAAATCATAGAGATGCTTATGGGCTTTATTGCCGTTTGTCAGGATGGCAAATCCTGTTTTTTGATCCAGATCACCCACCATAAAGGCCGTAAATCCAGGCACGCTTCCGCTATGAGCAAAGTAGGTATCGCCTTTTCGATGTGAGATCCACCAAGTCAGCCCGTATCCGGTCGACGCATTCAGCCAGCCGGCACTGACCGGTCCATTGAACTGGTTGTATTGTCGTTTCATAACCTGTTTGAATGTGTCCTCGCGTATAAGACGATGCTTTTTGAAAATTCCTCTATTAAGATTGGCAATCAACCAATTAGCCTGGTTTGTTACAGTTCCGTAAACTATTCCAGCCGGCCAAACATTTGCTTTCAGACGAATAGTCGGCATAAGGCTTCCTGTCCTTTCATCGACAACATAGGGAATAGCCAATCTCTCTTCCATATCAGGCCTTGGCGCAAACGCTGTATCCTTCATTTCTAAGGGATCAAAGATATTTTCTTGGATATACTTCTTGTAGGGCACTTTTGCAAATTTTTCTATTAGATAAGCAACCAGGGTGTAAGCTAAGTTGGAATAAACGACTTTGGCCATAGGTTGATTCTGGAGCTTGAGAGATTTGCTTAAATAATCTTTTAATGAAGGAGGTACTGATACACCCCATACTGCATGGGGACCAAAATCACCTGGAAGTCCAGAGACATGGGTTAGAAGATGCCGGAAGGTAACTGGTTTTTTAGCATTCTCCCCCTGTATCTTAAAGTCGTCAAGATAGTGGTTAACCCGGTCATCGAGCCTAAACTTACCCTCCTCCATCTGCTGGAGCAAAGCAAACATGGACATAGTCTTAAATGTGGAGCCAATGAGATAGACAGTGTTGGGAACCGCAGGAGTGCGGGCCCATAGATTGGAGTAACCGAAAGCACCGGTCCAAATGATGCGATCTTCGTGGACAAGAGCAATAGTAGCTGAAGGAATCCTTCCTTCCAGCATCATCCGCTGGATCTCGGGTTCGAGTTTGCCGACCAGGCGATCTATGTCAATGGACGAATCAGCTCTGCTTACGGAGGTAAATAAAACCAGGGCAATTACCAAAACCAACAAGTAATTTGGAATACACTTAAGTTTCATCCTAATTTCCGCCTTCGCCTTGCAAAGTTCTCAAATTGTGCTTATAACTCTGTATGCTTCGAGTCGCTCCTCGCTTTCTTTTATTTAATTAAGCCCACCTGACGAGGAACTGACACGTTTTATCTCCTCGCTCAAAACAAAATCTACGCTGACATAAACTTAGATTTTCACTAAGAATTGTCTCCACAGCTTAAAAAAACAAATTAAATGTTTGTTGTCAAGTAAAATGCTCAAAATGTCAAAAAAAATTATGATAATCAAAAAAAATAGAAAAGCTGGCTGCAAATTACAAGCTTCTGCGTGCCTGCAACCTTAATCTATTTGACCTTTTATCTTATTTCTGATAAAAATCTTGCCTGCGGTTCAGTGAATAAAGAAAAGAAGAATTTACTTCGTCTTGTTGACGATTTCGCCCAGAAAAAAATAGCAGTCTGGGGAGACTTCATCCTGGACGAATACATTTTTGGGAATACACGCCGAATCTCAAGGGAAGCTCCTGTCCTTATCCTTGACTACAAAAAAAAGGAATTCGCCCTCGGTGGAGCAGGAAATTCTGTCCTCAATCTCAAAGCTTTAGGCGCAGATCCTTATCCTATCGGTGTCGTAGGTTCTGACGATTCAGGGCAGAAAATTCTCCAAATCCTTAAACGGAAAGGAGTCTCCACAGAATACATAGTCAAAGAAAAAAAATATAATACCCCGATTAAAACCAGAATTCTGGCAGGTGAGGAAACGGCAAGAAAGCAGCAGATATTAAGGATTGACAGGGAAGGAAAAGTTCCTGACAGCAATGAGTTAAAACAAAAAATTCAGAAAACTCTAAAGGATGCTCAAAGGAAAATAAATGCTCTTCTCATTTCTGATTATAATTACTTTACTGTAAAAGAGGATCTTTTTAACCAGATGCTTCCCAGTTTTAAGAAAAAAAATATCCCTGTAACCCTTGATTCCCGTTTCAGGCTCCTGAATTTCAAAGGCATAACTGTCTCTACTCCAAACGAACCCGAAGTTGAGGGCGCCCTCCAGATCGAAATAAACGACGATAATAAACTACTAAAAAAAGCAGGAAGGCTCATTTTAAAAAAGACTCAAGCTTCAGCCCTGCTCATCACAAGAGGCTCCAAAGGAATGGTTCTCTTCGAGGAGAGAAAAGCTCCTTTCTTCATCTCCATCTGCGGCACTACCGACATAGTCGACGTCACTGGAGCCGGGGATACTGTTATAAGTGTTTTCACTCTGGCTTTAGCCTGTGGTTCAACATTCAAAGAAGCTGCTCTGCTTGCTAACTTTGCCGGAGATATTGTTGTCATGAAAAAAGGCACCGCTACGTTAAGTACTCAAGAACTCAAGGAGAATATCGTTTCTTAAAATTGAAAAAACTATACAAGCTTTCTCAGCTAGCAAAAATTATCCAGGAGCATAAAAAAGGGGGGCAAAAAATTGTTCTGGCTAACGGCTGCTTTGATTTAATACACGTTGGCCATATAAGGTATCTTAAAGAATCAAAGAAAAAAGGAGATGTTCTGGTCCTGGCCCTAAACAGCGACTCTTCTATCCGCAAGCTCAAAGGAGAAGGGAGACCTATCTTGAACCAGATAGAAAGAGTAGAAATAACTTCCTCTTTTTACTTTGTCGATTACATCACTTTTTTTGATGAGCCGAATGTGGAGAAAATCCTTCTTGCGCTCAAGCCTGATATCCACGCCAAAGGCTCAGATTATACAGAGGAAACAGTGCCTGAAAAGGAGACAGTCAAGGGATATGGAGGAATGATTGCCATAACAGGAGGCCCAAAAATAAAATCCACCTCAGAACTTATTAAAGAGATCGCATCAAAAATAAAAGATAAATAGTAAACCCTTAATTTTTGCCATGGACAATTTCTTAATCATCCGCCTCAGTTCGCTGGGAGATATCATCCACACTCTACCCGCTTTTTCTGCTTTAAGAAAAAAATTTCCTGAAGCTAATATATCTTGGGTTGTAGAGGATAAAGGACGGGAAATTCTCGAATTTGTCCCTGGAATCGATAGGACTGTCGTAGCTCAAACTGAAGGATGGCGCCTGCATAGAAAAAAATTCTGGACAGAAATTTCGCGTCTCAAAAAAGAAACTAAAAACGAGAACCAGGTCGCCCTTGACTTTCAAGGATTGGTAAAATCCGGATTTATTGGTTTTCTCTCAGGCTCTAAAAAAAGAATCGGCTTCCACCGGAAAAACCTGAGAGAACCTTTAGCAGCGCTTTTTTACACAGAAAAGCTCGATGAGATACCTGAAACCATACACGTCATAAGTAAAAATCTGAAGCTTCTGACCAGGATAGGAATAAAAGAGGAAAAATATGAATTCCCTCTGGTTCTCCCCACAGAATTATCAGAGAGAGTTAAAGCAAAACTTCATGAAACAGGCTACGATAAGCAAAAAAAGCTCGTTCTTTTTAATGTGGGAGCTGCTTGGGAAACGAAAAGATGGTTTCCTGAAAAATGGGTCGAATTAATCGGGCTTTTGAAAACGAAAGAATTTTTTTTCCTCCTCTTATGGGGAAACGAAGAGGAAAAAGCACTGGCTAAGGAAGTCCACGAAAAGACTCAAGTTCCTTTAGCGCCTTACTTCTCTTTGCAGGAAGTTATGGCTCTGGTTAAGGGATCCTCTCTTCTTGTAAGCGGAGACACATTTGCTCTCCAGGTTGCCTGTGCTTTCTCCCGACCTGTTGTCGGCATATTCGGCCCCTCAAATCCCCGGAGAAATGGGCCTTACGGCCCTCGTGATAAAGTGGCTTTCCATGAAATGGAATGCAGTAATTGTTACAAAAGGAAATGCCCTACTATCGAATGTCTCAAAAAAATAACTCCGCAAGAGGTTGCTGCCTTAAGCAATCAATTATTGAAAGAGAATGCCTAAATTCAATTTGGAGAAAATAGTCTGCAGATGGAGAGTTAGGGCTGGATCTATCGGTCTTATTCTGACAATTATTTTTGCCAAGCCCGACCTTACTTCCTTTTTAACCGGTTTGGGTGTTTGCATTGTGGGGCTTCTGATAAGAACTTGGTCTGCTGGTCATCTCAGGAAGGAAAAGAAACTGGCAATTTCCGGGCCTTACCAATACACAAGAAACCCTCTTTATCTGGGAAATTTTGTAATAGGAATTGGTGTAGTCTTTGCATCTCGCTCGTGGTGGGTACTTGGGTATTTTGCTGCTTATTTTCTCCTCTTCTACCCCCTTGCCATAAAAAGGGAAATGAAAAGGATGAAGGAGCTTTTCCCCCAAGAATATGACGAATACAAGAAAAAAGCTCCTCTTTTTTTCCCAACGTGGAAATCTTTTTCTCTCTCGGGGGAAAACAAGTTCAGCTGGAAGCTTTTTAAGAAAAATAAGGAATGGAGAGCCTTAATCGGAGCCGTTTTATTCTGGTTGATTCTTGCCCTTAAAATGATCCTCTGAATCTAGAATATTCGCAAATGGCCAAGCTTAAAATTCTAAAAAATGTTCTTCCTGTTTTCATTGTTTTCTTAGCTAACATATTAATATCTTCCGCTTGGATAAAAAGCTGGGCTCTCTCAAATAGGCTAAGTTTTTCAAATAAATCTCAAGAATCTGATTATCAAATCCTTATCATAGACTGCGAATCAACGATATATTCTGAACTGTGTTATTTAACTGGCAATTTTCTTACGCAAGAAAGAATCTCACATGTAATTACTAAGAGGAGATATGATAATCTCAAGGATATTGTCAAATCAAAATTAAAAGATTTTGATTTATTAATCATTTCAGGGAGCAGCACTTTTTTCCCTGACTCTCCGGAAATTAAGGATGTTGCAGAACTCTTGCAAGCATCAATCGAACAGAATAAACACGCTTTTGGAATATGTTTCGGCTTGCAGCTTTTAGCTTATTTGTTGGATTCGAAAGAGGGAAAGCTAACCAAGACAGGTTATTGGGATGAGGATGTTTTGATTCATATCTTAAAAGATGACTCGATTTTCAAACATGTCTGTCATAAAGGCGAAACATTCATCACTCGGCAATATCACAAATATTCAGTGCCATTCAAAAATAAAGAAAATATTGGCGAGGGAATTGTATTAGCTAAGAGCAAGGATGGAATTGAAATAATAAGAATAGGTAATGTAGTGGCAACGCAATTTCATCCCGAAAGTCGCTATGCTAGCCCAGAGGCTAAACAAATATTTAAGAATTATTTGAGAGAATTTATTTTTATAAAAAAGAAGTTATAAATTAGAGAGTTCTATCAAATGTGAACGTTACGCAAATGAATTTTTATCAGGGAACTCAAAAAAAAGATTTGTATTCTTTAGAATCAAAATATTCTCAAGAACAGGGATTAGCCGGGCCAAAGATTGATGAAGCGGTAGAAGCGAGTGTGAAAAAGGATCCTCAATAGCGTAAAAAATATTAAAACACCAGAAAGATATACGGGCAAGAGGTTTTCTCTTTTTTGTAGAAATCGCATCAACTTGGGCTTTAGTCGAAGCAAAGCCCAAACTCCAGCTAAAACAAGAAAACTATATGCGGGGAAAATATATCGATCTGCCTTTCGGTCAAAAAGGGAAAACCAGAAGATGATACAAGCTGCACTGATCACAGATAATATAAAAAGCTTATCTTTTAACAGCGAAACTTTCTCTTTTTTCCATTTATAAGCTCCATAAAAGATGAAAAAAATCCATGGAGCTGGAAACCAGATAGCCCTTCCCAAATACCAGATAAGGTTATAAACTTTACGGAGGGGATTAAATACTGTTACAACTCCCCGGCCAAACTGAAGATTTATGTAATTTGCCCAAAATCCTATTCCACCAGTAATCTGTCGATACCAGATCTCAAAGAAAAACATAACTCCCAAGGAAAATAAATTGGCCAGAACAATGAACAGCAAAGTTTTTCTATTCCGTAAGAATACGAGCCAATATACTAAAGCGAGTATAGTCAGAATAAAGGCAAATATTCCCTTTACAAAAAAAGCAAAGATCAAAGATGCTATAAAAATTGCCTTGTATTTCCATGATTCTTCCGAGCGAACTAGACCATAAATTCCAGCAATCACAGCTAAGTTTAACGGATGCTCATGATTGGCTCGGATGAGATACTGCAAGAAAATTGGAGTGAATGCATAAGCGAAGACTGCTCCCCAACCTAGAAGAGACCCTCCGAAATAGCTTGTTAGGAGATAGATAAAATACAGAGATAAAAATATATATAAAAAGTTAGCGCAGAATGCAGCAGAAGACTCAGGCACTCCAATCCGGATAAAGAGGGCAGTTATCCATAATGCTCCAGGAGGATGTTCTTGAAACAAACCATAATTATAGCCATGCCCTCCCCAATCCGGAGCACTCCAGGTAATTACGGGCTTATAAGCAAGCTTTTGGGCGATAGAGCTGTAAGCGCTTGAATCCGAATCATGGATATCGTAAGGGAACACACTAACAAATACACAGATGATAATGTAGGTAATGAATAAAAAAAGAGTTGCTCTTAATGTCTTTTGCCCGAAAAGAGGTCTTCCTTCTTTAATGGGCTGTAACTTTATTAAATTCATTTACGAGTAGCTATGGAGACATAATCAATCTAACATAAAAATTTATTAAGGAAAATAACTATGATTACAAGAATATCCTATTTTGGACTTCATCCACCTCCTCCAAAATAATACTCTCCATCTCATTCTATCCTCTTGCTTGACAATTCTATTCTCTAGATTTACCCTTCACATTGACATCTACATCTGGAATGTATTTAAAAAACCAAGAGAATTGCTATCACCTCAAAAAGCAAACTCGTGCCCATTCCATTATGAAAGACAACACGCCTGACCCGACTACTTTAATTAAGCGAATCGATTTAACCACACCGCTTATCGGCTTCTATGATGCGCCCGATCCTGAGCCGTTTAAGCCTTTGGTTAGGCCCAAACAGAGAGACTGCGTTTTCTCTTTCTATAAGAATTGGCTCAAAGGAGATACTCTTCATCTCACAAGGGATCAATACGGCTGCGGGGGCGCAGGCCACTGGATGTGGGGCATAAGGCCACGCTCCAGAAAGGAATTCATCAAATTCTTGGTCGATGATGAAGGGCTAAAAGCTTCCCATGAACTTATGGAAAAGTGGATTGACTCTACCAAGCCCTATAAAGCTAAACATGCACATCTTTTTTTGGGCCCGTACAGGAAAGATCTGTGGGAATACACCAAAACCATCACCTTCTACGTTAATCCGGATCAATTAAGCACTTTAATGATTGGGGCCCAGTATCACAGTGCACCGAACGACCCATCTCCTGTGATAGCCCCATTCGGTTCAGGGTGTTCTGAGCTTCAGCCCTTTGAGAACGTTGAAACTCCCCAGGCCGCCATAGGGGCTACTGACATCGCCATGCGGCATCATTTACCCTCTGATATTCTTGCCTTCACTGTAACAAAACCAATGTTCAGACGGCTCTGTGAATTGGATGAGCACAGCTTTCTATTCAAGCCTTTTCTCCTAAGATTAAAGAGGGAGCGGGATTTTCCCGAAACCGCTGAAGAATAAACAGAGGGAGGGGAAGCACTAAAAAAGGAGTGATTCTTATGAAATGGATGAAGAAAGAGTTCAGTTTAGTAATCCTTCTTCTTTTGGTTTTTTGTGCGGGAGAGAAAGAGCTGAAGAACAAAATGCAGGAGGGATTGACAAAAAAGGAGCTCTTGGGGAAAAAGATATTTTTTGACACGAATCTTTCTAATCCATCAGGTCAATCATGTGCTGCCTGCCATGGGCCTTTGGTCGGTTGGACAGGACCTATTGAGGCGATTAACAAGTCAGGGGCTGTCTATGAAGGAGCTGTGGCCAAACGATTTGGAAACCGAAAGCCGCCTT
>JGI24422J19971_10000031_pt1 | contig 56536 bp, 53 predicted proteins | sample DeeMarSWOR152_54_FD_19971 | JGI IMG/M metagenome (IMG submission 19971) | reverse complement strand
AGCATATCCAGTGCTAGGTTTGGCGTCATCATGCCAACTCGTACGACGTAGTCTCCTTCCAGCGAGCACACTTCTTGTAGCAGAGCAGTTAGTTTGACGCCCACGTCTCTCCCATAGGAGGCCATATCCTGCCCTGTCAACCAAATTTCTCGAGCGCCAGAATCCAGATCAGCTTGAACTCTTTTGGCAATGTCGTGAACGCTGTGACTGCGCAGGCGACCACGTGCAAAAACAACGCAACAATAGTTACATGAGCCTAGGCAACCCTGCGCCACTGGGATGATACTGACCACGGGGTTGACGGCTCGTCGAGGTAGAAGGAGGTTTGGCTTCACGTTGCGGTCTGGTTTCAAAAGGACACGAGTCTCATTCTTGACCGCTTTCTGGACAGTCTCAACTATTTCGGATCCACAGCTTGGACCCAATGCGGCGTCAAACCGTACCTCATCCTTCAACCGTCCGAAATCGATCAGCGGCAGACAACCAGTGATCAAGAGTCGCTTATCTCTCATCCGTCCTGCTCGCTTCAGAATTTCTATGGCGCGGTTTTCTGTGGGAGTCTTAACTGCGCATGTGTTATAGATTAGGACATCTGCCTCTTTGGGCGAACCGACTAATTCAAACCCAGCTTCAGCAAGACAGCCAGCCATAAACTCGCCATCAGCCACGTTAGAGGAGCACCCAAAACTCTTTAGGAAAATTCTGTAACGCCCTCGCTTGTCACTCAAAGACTTCCGGGCCACCAAAAGAGCTGCAAACGCAATTTCGACCGCAACCTAAACGTTTAATCAGGCAGCGAAAACATAAATGTTCCTTCAAGCATCGAATTTACATAAAAAAGCAACACGCGATGTGTTGCCAAGGGCAAAGCTTAAAAGAGCAAGTTGCAGCCATGTTTGGAGCATATTTGTATCTAAGCATAATCCTATATATGGAATTTCTCGTGCCTTTTTGGTTTGCCATCGTGGAGAGTTGTGGGGGTGTTTGGGTGAAACTGATTACGTTATACCTTCCAGAGCCGTATTTGAAAGCCTTGCAGGGACTCGTCGACGACCGCTATTATCCTAACCGTGCTGAAGCAATTCGTGTTGCAATACGAGATCTTCTAAATGCTGAGGCTTGGGGGAAGGCTACTAGTGGCTAAGCAGCGCAGGCGAACGACAAGACATAAGCCTGTGCGGCGCAGGAAAGGCGGACTTGCACGAAGCTCAAGCAGACCTAGGTGTCGCATTGCCATTCTGGGAGTCGGCGGTGCTGGAAACAGAATAGTTGGTCAACTAGTGAACGAGGGTGTGACCGGGGCTGAATGCGTCGCAGTCAATACCGATCTAAAGGATTTGAATACTGCTGGCGCAGCGCGAAAGGCGTTGATAGGTGAAAAAGTGACATGCGGCTTGAGTGCAGGCGGCAATCCCGAAGCCGGAAGGGCAGCAGCTCAAGAGTCGAGAGCGCTCATAGAAAGCTTGGTTGAAAACGTGGATGTTGCGTTTGTTGTTGTCGGATTAGGCGGCGGAACTGGAACAGGCGCGGCTCCAGTTGTAGGTGAAATTGCACGTCGAAAAGGCGCTGTGGTCGTGGGTGTTGTGGCCACGCCGTTCAAGAGTGAGGAATATCGTGCTGGATTTGTGACAGAAGCGCTGAGCGCAATGCGAGCGGCATGTGACACTGTTGTTGTGGTTGACAATGATAGGATTATGGAAGCAGTTCCTCAGCTTCCGGTTGGCGAAGTCTGCAAGTTGGCAGATCAAACCTTGGCTAATATGATTGAGAACATAGTTGAAACCGTTTCAGAACCCAGTTTGGTCAATCTTGACATTATGGATTTCAAAACCATTGTTAGAGACGGCGGCGTAGCTACGGTTGGAGTGGGTGAGTCTGATGCGCCTAACAGAGCCGAAGTAGCAGTCAGAAATGCGTTGAACGCTCCGCTTCTCAACGTTGATTATGCTGGTGCAACAGGAGCTCTGATTCATGTTTCAGGCGATTCCAACATGACAGTTCATGAGGTTGACCGAGTGAAAGAATTCGTAGCAGATTCACTAGGCCGGAGTGCGAAGGTGGTTTGGGGAGCACAGGCGGACCCAAACAACGAGGGTATTCTGAAGGTTACGCTGGTAATGACAGGAGTAGATTCGCCTTACATGCATTACGGGTTGGGCAATATGATGACTGACCTCTATGATCTCGAATCGTCATATTCTGAATCGGCGAAGCCCCTGCATGAGGATTTGGGTCTAGACCAGATTGAAGACTTTGAGGATTAAAGTCCTCCCAGTCTTCTCTTTACGACTTCTGATCCTCTCTTTAGTCTTCGAATCCATGATATCGGTTTTCCAAAGGGCTGCGTTTTGCCATGCAGTATCGCTTCAGCGACATCGTCTCGATTCGAATCTGCATCGATCATGGTGTAGGCGCTACCGATTTCTTCAGGATAGTGAGCATCTGTGCCCGCGGTTTGCGGAAGATTGAGACGATGTGCAAGACGACGACTTAGATAAGTTGAGAGAAAAAAGGGAAAGGCAGACGCGTTTATGACTTCAACCGCGTCGATATGTGAGGCTGAGGTTATGTTTGTCCCCAGTCCCGTTTTGATGACAACCGAGGGATGAGCTATTACGGCTATTCCGCCCAGTTGACGTATTTTTTCAGCTGTTTGTGTGATGTCCAGTTTGGGTTGTACTGGTTGGGCTATATTCAAGCCCAAAATGTGCCCATGTAGGCTGCTGACCTCGATCCCGGGTACAACCAAAAAGCTCTTTTGCTTCACTAGTCTGCGTGCTCCTAACACTGTGTCATGATCGGTCACTGCCACTCCGTCCAGTCCTTTTTTCCGTGCGTATCGGACAACTTGTTCCAGCGTTGTTGTGGCATCGTCTGAATAACGAGTATGTACGTGCAAGTCGATCTTCAACGGAGACACTGAATTGTCACTTTATTTTGCTGCCCACTTTGACGGATCTGTCGGGCAAAAGTATCGAAACGGCTTTCTCATCTTCAGCCGCGAGAATCATCACGTTAGATTCGATTCCGAACATTTTCTTAGGTTGAAGGTTAGCTATAACTGCGACTTGCCTGCCCTCCAACTCCTTTGTGTTGTAGTATTGGGCTATCCCAGCTACGGCTTGTCGAATTTCGCCGTCTCCAACATCTATGAGCATTTCGACGAGGTTGCGTGAGCCTGAAACTGGCTTTGCTTTGTTGATTTTGCCTATGCGTAGATCCATTTTGGTGAACTCTTCGAATGAGACAATCTTTTCTGGCATATAGAGCGACTCCTCGTTCGGTTTACTTGTGCAAGAAGAAGTGATGCCTTATTTGTCTTATGATTGCATCAGCTGCGTGGTGTCACTGTGCCGAGCTTCTGTCTTTCTGTCTCGATGTCTTTGTCTTGAACCTTCTCGAACAGGACACTGGGCTGATTGATGTGGTGTCCATTTTTGATTTCGAGTTGTGAGGCAGAGTGCCAGTTTTGCTTGTGAACTGTGCCGTCAAGGTTGAGTTGTTGCCAGAGCTTTTCAGCTGAGAAGGGCGTGTAGGGTTCGAGCAGAATAGCTAGGCTACGCACTGCGTTGACACACAGGTAGAGCGTTGTCTTTGCTTTTTCTTTGTCTGCCCATGGCTGCTTCTTCTGGAAGTATTGGTTGCAGAAGGCTGAGAATTCAACGATTTTTCTCAAGCCCTTTGCTAGTTCGTTTGCTTGGACTTCTTTGCCTACGCATTCAGCGACTTGTTTGATTCGTTCTATGAGCTCGTTGTCGAATTCGTCGTGTTCTTTGGGTTGTGATACTTTTCCTTGGTATTTTGTCCATGTGAATGTCAGGGTTCGGTGAATGAAGTTGCCTATGTTGGCGATCAACTCATTGTTAATTCTTTTCTGGAAGTCTGACCAGTCAAAGTTGACATCGGCTTGCGTATATGTTGTGACTGAGGTCAGGTAGTAGCGCAGGTAGTCTGCCGGAAACTTGTTTAAGAAGTCTCTTAAGCCTATGTACCATCCTCGGCTTTTCGAGAACTTTTGCTGTTCAAGTTGTAGCATGCCACGGGTCGGGATGAAGTCTGGAAGATTGTACTCTGCGTTGCCTAGCCGCATCGCGGGTAGGAACAGGTAATGATGGTATACGATGTCTTTTCCGATGTAATGGTAGATTTTTGATTGGTTCCATGCTTGTTTGCCATCGATTCCTTTTTCTTTGAAGTATTTTTGCGCGGTTGAGATATAGCCCAAGTGGTTGTCAAACCAGCCGTAGAGCACTTGGCCTTTCGCTTCCTTGAGTGGTATGGGCACTCCCCAGGGTATGTCACGGCTTATATCCCAGTCGAGTAAGCCTTCTTTGATCCAGCTGAGAACATAGTTTCTCACTTCTGGTTGCAAGTTCTGGTTTTCTTCGAGCCATTTTTTGAGGGAGTCTGCGAACTGCGACAGTTTGAAGAAGTAGTGTTGACTTTCTTTGTTGATGGGTTTGGTGCCGCAGAGGGCGCAGTGTGGGTTTAGGATTTCTCCGGGTTGGAATGTTTTGCCACATTTTTCGCAGCTGTCTGAGTATTGCTCTGTGGCGCCGCAGAATGGGCATGCGCCTTTGACGTAGCGGTCTGGAAGGAATTTCTTGTCCTTTGGGCAGTACGGTTGCAGGATGGTTTTCTTGAATATGTAGCCTCTCTCATACAGTGTCTTGAAGAAGTGTTGTGTCAAGGCTACGTTTTCTTTGGAACTGGTCTTGTCATAGATGTCGAAAGATATTCCGAAGTCCTTGAAATCTCTCTGATCGACCTCGTTCCAGAATTCTACGAATTCCTCTGGGCTTTTTCCTTCCTTTTCAGCTTCGATTAAGATTGGGGTGCCGAAGTCGTCGCTTGCTCCCACGTGTATAACGTTGTAGCCTTTGAGTCGGCAGTATCTGACAAAAATATCGGCTGGAAGATATGTGGAGGTAACATGCCCTAGATGGATTTCACCGTTGGCGTAGATGAGCGCAGTTGTGACAATAATTTTGTCGAGCGTGTTGCACCTCCAAGTTTGCCTCTTAACATGTCTGCAATGCCTATACTTAAGCGCAACGGAGTCAAGATACACGTTAACAGCTCTGCGGTTCAAGTTGCCACGTGTTGATAATGAAGTCGCTCAAGGGTCATCAGCATGCGGCTTACGTTTCTCAAAAGAAGAAGGAGAACATCCCTTAGCGCCTTCTTCTTCCATGTGTTTTGAGGCGCTTCATTCTACCTGCTTCCTAAGTGTCCTAGGTTCTCTATCAGTTCTTTTTTTTGGCATAACATGATAATTCAACAGCTTCCCATCGCAGACTACGTGAAAAACACCTTATGGGGAAGGAGACAGTTGTCTAACGTCTTCAGCGCTTTTCAGTTCCACAACTTGAGTTCTTATTCCGAGTTCATTTCCCGCTTCCATTGCTACCCTTGCTCCAGCATCAATGTATGGGCACTGATCTGAACGAATAATTGTGAGACCCTCGCCGCTTCTCTTTAGCTTCTTTTCGAAATTCCCAGAGAAAGAGGGTGATGGAGCATTGTTGAATTTTTTTGACCATAGGTTCAAAAGGAGGACATTGGTCATCCGATTCGAAACCGTTTTTCTGAAGGAATTTCTTGCCAACTAGCCAGTTTCCTTCGCTTGTGACCATTGCTACACCTTTCATCCCAGCCTCTTTTGCGTCTTTTGCCCACTCGTTGAGTAGCAAGGAGCCGTAGCCTTTGCCCTTGCTTTTTCCAGCAACCCACATACAGTGTATGAACATGTNTCCTTCAGCGTTACAGGCCTCCATGCATAGTCACCTGGAATGTATTCAATGAATCCTCTGCCCCCTTGATTGAGATCAAGCATTTTGATCTTCATGCCTTCGTCAAACCTGTCCTTGAGCCATCTCAGTTTTCTTTGATACCCCTCGGTTTTTTTCTTGCTCATGTAACAGAAGAATCCCGTTTTGGACACGTTTTCCTTGTTGACAGCCACTATATTCATCTGTCATCACTTTGGATTCGCACGCGCAAGCGTTATTAAGCGTTCCATCCATTCTAAAGCCATTTCGGAGGAATGAAGATGGCTGTGGCATTAGAGGCGCTGATCATAAGCGTAATCGTCAACACCATTATACTGGCGCCAGTTCTTTGGCTGTCTGGTAGAGCTCTTGCAGGTAAAGATAAGGCGAAGTTTACTGACGCTGTCTGGATAGTTGTGCTCGGAACAGTTGTCGGTACACTGATTGGGGCGTTCTTCCCAGGTCTCTGGGCTGCGATAATACAACTGATACTCTGGCTTGCTCTGGTGAAGCATTTCTTTGATTGTGGGTGGCTAAAAGCCCTCGTCATCAGCATAATAGCGGTGATAATCTTCGTGATAGTCGTCTTCATATTAGCCTTGATTGAACTGGCTGTTGTAACCATCTGGCTGTAGAATCAACTGCGAGAACTTGAATTCTCGTCTCTTTCTCATGCAGTCAAAACGCACGACCGAAACGACACGCTAATAAGAATCCGTATGTATGCATAGTCTTTCACAGCCAAGCGAAGGAGAAGCCATGCGTTCTCGCAAAAGAATCTGGATTGCCCGAGACTTCCTGAAATGCAGTGGATGCCGAAAGTGTGAAATCGCGTGTTCACTTCATCATGAAAAAAGAATCTGGCCAGAGGCATCTCGTGTTCGCGTGTTCATGCTTGTCCCAGGCGCTGAAGTGCCACACCTCTGTGTACAATGTGAAGACTATCCATGCGTCAAATCCTGCCCTACAGGCGCGCTATCGATAAACCAGAAAACTGGCGCGGTCCTTGTGGATGATGAAAAATGCACCGCTTGTGGAGTATGCATCTCTTCATGCCCAGGAAGAGTTCCCCATCTTCACCCAGTCAAGAAAACAATCCTAATCTGTGACTTGTGCGAGGGGCGGCCTCAATGCGTCAAGGTCTGTCAAGAAGGTAACTGGGATGCGCTTGAGACAACTACTCGAAGCTCATGGCAAGTTTACAAAATTCATGCGCGCACGCCTGAGGAAATAACGCGTGAGGTAGTGCGTAACTTGTACGGCGAGGCAGGCGAGGGGATGATTTAAGATGCGAGGATACGCTGGCAAATTCTTAGACATTGACCTTTCGACAGGAGAGATAACGAAAACTACGTTCAACGAGAATCTTCTGAAAAGCTTCATCGGCGGCAGAGGCTTGGCCGCCAAGATTCTCTGGGACAGACTGGGCGAGAAATGGGAAACCGTTGACCCATTTGCACCAGCAAATGTGCTGACAATTCTGACTGGTCCTTTGACTGGTTTCTTTCCAGGCGCTAGAGTCTGCGTATCAGGTAAGTCGCCACAGAGCAACGGCATGGTCGGCTCCACTGTAGGCGGAGAGTTCGGCGTAGAGCTCAAATGCGCTGGCTACGATGGCGTAATAGTAACGGGCAAGGCTTCAAAACCGTGCTACATCACGATCTTTGAAGATCAAATCTCAATCAAAGACGCCAACCATGTATGGGGCAAAGACGGCAAGCAAACTCTGAAAATCCTAACCAAAGAAGGCAGAAAAGAGCTGAAAGCCAACTTCACAGAGTACGGAGAGCTGAAGGAACCGCAAGTGCTTTACATTGGACCTGCAGGCGAGAATCAGACAAGAATCGCCGCAGTTATGGAGAAATGGACTCATGCCGCCGGATACGGTGGATATGGTGGAGTGATGGGCAGCAAGAACTTGAAGGCCATAGTTACCAAAGGCTTAGGACCACTTCCAGAAGTCGAAGACATCGAAAAAGTGCGCGAGCTAATTAAGCAGGCGGACAAAAAATGCTTCAAGTCTCATTCCTTCAGAAGATGGGGCACTGGTGCAGCAGGCTACACTGTCGGTGCCAAAACTAGTTCTGAGCCTGTTAGAAACTGGCAGGATGAGTGGCATGATGAGAGAGGTTTTGCAGTTGATAAGTTTGAGCAGAGGCTGTGGGTCAAACGTTATTGGGCTGACTACGGCTGCCCTACTTCATGCTTAAAGATTGCCATGCCCAAGACAGGTGAGTTCAAGGGTTGCATCACGGATAACCCAGACTATGAGCTACAGGCATATCTGGGACCAAACCTGGGCATTTTCACACCTGAAGACAACGTTTACCTCTCTTCATTGATTGACGATTTGGGTTTTTGTGGAATACAGGGCGGCAACACTTTGGCTTTCGCGGCTGAGCTCTATCAGCGCGGTGTGGTGGGCAAGGAGGATCTGGACGGTATTCAACTGGAATGGGGCAACACTAAAGCATTTGGAGAACTAGCCAGAAAGATTGCCAAACGCGAAGGACTTGGCGCTTTGTTTGCTGAAGGTTCCTATCGGGCTGCAATGGAACTTGGAAAGAAGAAAGGTATGAACTTAACGCAGTATGCGGTGGCTGAGAAGGGCATGGCCATCGGTGCACATGGCCTTAGAAGCGGTCGAGATTTTCCCGACATCATGGCATACGCCTGCAACGTTCAGGCTGGTGATCATACATCGTTGCCTTCGACGCCGACTGAGCTTGAAAACAGCGAGTTCAATACGATACTAGACGATTCAGGTGTGTACTGTTCCTTCAACACGTTTTCGACAGGCATCGACCTGATCTGGGACTTCTTCAGCGCTGTCACAGGCTGGCAAGAACTGCGCCAAAATTGGTATGAAACAAACGCTCTGCGCATACTCCAAATGCAGAGAGTCATGCTACTGCTCGGCGGACCAGACCTCAAATGGAAAGCCAACGTAGATGACGACAATCCTCCAAGATTCTATGAACCTTTGCCGATGGGGCCATATAAAGGAAAAGCGGTAAACAGAGAGCTTTTCGAAGAGCAGAAGCAGGAATACTACGAGGCTATGGGCTGGGACAAGAACGGTTTGCCCAAACCTGAAATACTCAGAAAGCTCGGGCTAGACGACGTGGAATCAAAATTAAAACATGCTGGCATTCTCTAGTTTGGCAGTAGACATCAACAAGAAAATGAAGCGAAATCCAATAGAAGTAAATTCATTACGTGATGCTCACGTTTTGAATCTGGAAATAACGTTTGGCTAAGAATCTGATTCGTTCTGCGTTGCGTCCATTCTTTCCTATGGCGACACCTTTGTCGCGTGGGTTCACCGCCACAACGGCAATTGACTTGCCGTCTAGGCGTTCGGTTATACGGATTTCGTTCACACGGGCTGGCTTCAAAGCGTTTCTGATGAATTGCTGCGGGTTCGCGGAATGCTCGATGATCTCATGTTTCTTGCCTGTCATTCTCTCGAGCAGGTGAATGTTTTTGCCGCCTTTGCCTATGGCTACGCCAATGTCGCCTTCCTTAACTACAAAAATTATGCGGCTTTGTTCGTCGTCCACAATGCAGTCTCTAACCGTTGCGCTTGTTATGCTTTCAAACAACGCTATGTAACGCATTTCTTTGCTCGTGAGCCTAATACCGCTGTTCATCGATTTCCTCCGCAGTCATCTCTGCTTCTTCCTCTGCTACCCTTGGCTCTTCTTGTACAGCATTGAGTATGTCTGAATCGCCTGGCTCACGAACAGTCAAGGCCGAAACCATGAATGGTCTGCCACATCTCATGCTCAAGTCTATACTTGAGCCTTTATAAATCACTACTGGAATACCAGAAAGCTTGGCGTAGTATGTTACGTCGTCCACTATGCTGCGCGGACAATTAGAGGCTACGACAATGAGTTTTCCTCTGCCCAGCTTGGCGTTTCTTAATGCATTGTTGGCGCCAAACATAACCTTGCCAGTTTTGGCCGTAGTTGCAATTGCTCGGTCGATATCGATCATTGACTGCTTCCTCGTGCAAGCGTTGACATGTAAAGATCTACCAATCCCGTGCCGATAGGTATGGATTGCCCTACAATAACGTTTTCGGTTACACCTTTCAATGGGTCGCTCTCGCCCTTGATGGCAGCGTCAACAATGTTAGGCACAGTTATCTCAAAGGCGGCTCGGGCTAGCACGCTGGACTTTTCGCCGCTGATGCCGTGTCTACCGATTTGGCGCACATCGCCCGTAACTGTCATGATATCTGCGACGAGCATGACATGCCGGATGTCCACGTCCAAGCCTTGCTCTTCGAGGACGCCCATGGCTTCGTGAACTATTACATTTCTGGCAGCTTCAATGCCAAGAGTTTTAGCGATTTCGTGAATATGATTTGTGATTGTACGAGTGGGGTCTATACCTTGGATTTCGAGTGCTTTAGGCATGTTGGAGCCGTCAGTGCGGATGACCCATTCACCCTTCTCCTCAGTTACAAGCACTCTCCTAATGCCTGGAATGCCCTTCACATGGTGTGTGGCTACTTTGTCCTGTAATTTTCGCGGGTCAATTTTCTTGGGCTTGAGGTACAATTTGTCACCCTTGGTTCGCAGAGTGGCGCTGGGCAGGCGCAAGGTTTCTTGAAGCTCCTTAAGCGATACGCCACGGTCTTCCATCATGGTTCGGTCGGTTTGAACTACAACTTCTTCAAGTTCGGGCGCAACATACACGGCTCTTGTGATGTCCTGTAATGTGGTCGAGATTATTTCACGCGCCACTTCGGTGGCCTTACTCTTGCTAGCTCGGTGCTCCTTGTCTAAATAAATAGCCATAATGGGCGTAGATGGCATTCTGCGTGCATCAACTATTTCAATCAAACGCGGCAAACCCAGTGTGACGTTTTGTTCTCTCACACCTGCGTAATGGAACGTCCTAAGGGTCATCTGAGTGCCTGGCTCACCAATGGATTGAGCAGCAACTATTCCTACAGCCTCGCCTGGTTCTACGAGCGCTCGCTTGAAATTCTCCTGAGTTAACTCTACTGCTTTTTCAACACCTTTGCGAGTCAACTTTTCCTTGCTCATTTCTCCTCTTAACTCGGCAACCAGCATTGGCGTCAGTCTATCCTTTGCCTGCTCGACAGCTTCTTTGATGTATTCTTTAGGCGCAGGCTTACCCTTTTCCACCATGATTCTGATCTGCTCTGCGATTCGGGCTACGTTGACTGCTTTGCCATGGTCGCTTTTGGCAGGATCAATTCCGTCCTCGCCATATTGGAATTGGATTATTTCGCCGGTCGAGTTGCGTACTGTTCCATCGTATTCGATGCGTAAATGCTCCAATGCGTTGATTAGGCGTCTCTGCATGTAACCGCTCTGCTGTGTTCGAACTGCAGTGTCGACCAGGCCCTCGCGTCCACCCATAGAGTGGAAGAAAAACTCAACTGGGTCAAGTCCTTCACGATAGGAAGCATCAACAAAACCTCTGGCAGTAGGCGATGGATCGCCAAGCTTGAAGTGAGGCAAGGCTCGTTCAAGATAGCCTCTCATGATCCGCTTTCCGCGCACTGATTGTTGTCCCACGACCGCTGTCATTTGACCAATGTTTAGGCTCGATCCTCGCGCCCCCGTTTGAGTCATTATCAAACCTGAATTGTCATGTGCAAAAGCATTCTCAGCAGTTCTGCCAGCCTTGTCTCTCGCCTCAGCCAACTCGTTCATAACGTAGATTTCGAAAGAATCTGCTAGGGTTTGACCCGGGAGGCGAGACAGGGTTCCGTCTCTGTACTGCTTTATTAACCTGCTTATAGCTTCCTCAGAATCAGTTATAATCTGACGAATCCTCTTTTGGGCAGCAGAAGGCAGTTCCATCTCGTCGTAGGAGTACGTGAAGCCCCGTACAGTCATAAACATATTGAGCAGTCGGCACACGTTGTTCAGGAATTCGCGACCCTTAGCTGGGCCATAATCCTTTATTATTCTGTGCAGAAGGGACTCAGATTGTTCAGCGCCTATCGCAGAGCGGTCCATGACTCCGGATTTGAGAACACCATCTTTAATGACTACGTAAGCGTCATGTTCACATTCTTCACGTAAACATTTCGCACACGCGATACATGTAGCTGACTTGAAAGCGTAGTTCAGATCTTTGGGAATGAACAGACTAAAAATCTGCTTGCCAGTCCAGAACGGCTCGGGCTTCTTCACATCAGGCTCTGGAATCGGTCCATCATATTCCGCTGCAAGTGTGAGCTTGCATACTTCTTCCCGGTCAAGAAGAGTTGACTTTCTGGTTAGTAAATAGGCGGCTGTGATGAAGTCGGTTTTAGCGCCGATTATTGGTCCGCCAAATCTAGGTGAGAGAATCTGATCTTGCACTTGCATAAGCAAACGTGCTTCAGTCTGCGCCTCTTCGCTTTGTGGTATATGAAGATTCATTTCGTCTCCATCGAAGTCGGCGTTGTATGGTGGGCAGACTGTTAGATGGAGGCGGAAGGTTTTGTGAGGTAACACTTTAACATAGTGCGCCATGATTGACATGCGGTGCAGAGAAGGCTGTCGGTTGAATATCGCAATATCTCCGTCTTTGAGGTGGCGTTCAACAACAAACATTGGCTCAATGCCTTCAGCGATCTTCTCTCTGTCTGTCACGAATTCCAAACGGATGCGTTTGCCGTCTGGTCTGACAATGTAGAGAGCTCCTGGATACTTCTCAGGACCATTGATTATCAGTTTGCGCATTTGTTCAGTGTTCCACGCCGTGACCTTCTCAGGCATGGAAAGCCGCATTGCCACATCTAAGGGCACGCCGACCTCGCTTATGTCGAGGTTTGGATCTGGAGAAATTACGGTACGAGCTGAAAAGTCGACTCTTTTGCCAGAAAGATTGCTTCGAAATCTACCTTCTTTCCCCTTAAGGCGTTGTGAAAGCGTTTTGAGCGCTCTGCCTGAACGATGCCGTGCTGGTGGAATGCCCGAGGCTTCATTGTTAAAGTAAGTAGTGACATGATACTGAAGCAGTTCAGAAAGGTCTTGAATGATAAGTGTTGGCGCGCCTGCCTCCATGTTTTCCTTCAAGCGCTGGTTGATGCGGATGATATCCACCAGTTTATGCGTCAGGTCGTCTTCTGAACGAATTCCCGACTCCAGTGTAATGGATGGTCTCACATAGACTGGTGGAACAGGCAGCACCTGTAGAATCATCCATTCTGGCCGTGCCACAAGCGGGTTAAAGCCGAACAGTTCCAAATCTTCGCTAGGTATTCGTTCAAGTCGCTCACGAATCATGCTGGGAGTTAATCTTGATGCGCCTTCCTCTGAAATCTCATGGAAAGTTGAGGGCTTGGTAAATTCATTTTTGAATTGGGGAGCGCCGCAGTGTGGGCACTCTTTGCCTTTTGACTCGTGAAATACCTTCTTGTAAAGGTCATCTGGTACTATTCCCAGAAGCTTGCGTGTCTTCTCGATTTTCTGTCTCAGCTTAGTGATTCGCTCCTCAGGCAGTAAAATGCGACCGCAGTTTCGACAGGTTGAGTTCAGTAAGTCATGGGTTATTTTCGTGAACTCTACATGAATGATTGGTGCGGCTAGTTCAATGTGTCCAAAATGCCCTGGGCATCTTATAGCGGTGTTGCCGCAAGTTCTGCATCTTTGCCTCGGCTCCAATGTGCCCAATCGTCCGTCCATAAGTCCAGATGTGATCGGAGCGCCGTCCTCATCATAGGTATCGGCTGTTTGGATTTCAGCCACTGACAATCTGCGTATGTCCTGCGGGGACATGAGGCCGAAGTAGATCTGATCAACGATCTTGTGAACCGCTTCTTCTCCAACTGCAACGGCCATTGCTATGCTCTCTCCTTCAGCCTGAGCTTGGGGGTCACACATAGGCTCATTAGTTCTTGCAGAAGTAGTTTGAAAGCGTAAGATACAACCACCGGTGAAATGCTGGCTTTGTCTTCACATACGCGGCATACGTATTTGCGTTGTTTGATGTCGTAGAAAGCAATGTAGCCGCAGTTTTCGCAAACGTAGAGCAGATATCGGTCAGATTCTTCGAGCAGTCGATCTCTCAACAACATAGCCGCACCATGACCTATCAGACAGTCTCTTTCCATTTCGCCGAATCGTAAGCCGCCGCCTCTGGCTCTACCCTCAGTCGGCTGCCTTGTCAGCATCTGCACTTGTCCCCGCGCCCTAGCGTGAATCTTGTCGGCAACCATATGATGCAGTTTCTGGTAGTAGACAACTCCCATGAAAATGTCGACTTCAAATCGTTCGCCTGTGATGCCGTTGTACAGTGTGTCTCTACCTGTGTGGCTGAAGCCCAGCTGCTTAAGCATGCGCTTGAGGTCGTCTGGTCTCTCGTTCACAAACGGTGTGCCGTCCACTGGTTTGCCTCTGGCTGAGCCTACTTTCCCTGCCATTGATTCTAGGAATTGTCCTATCGTCATTCGTGAAGGCATAGCGTGGGGATTAATGATTATGTCTGGAACCACGCCGTCTAGGCTGAATGGCATGTCCTCTTGCGGGACTATCATTCCAATGACGCCTTTCTGTCCATGTCGTGAAGCAAATTTGTCGCCCAGTTCAGGAACGCGCTGATCACGAACGCGAACCTTGACTAGTTTGCTGCCTTCCCCTGTTTCAGTTACGAAAATTTGGTCCACAGTGCCTGTTTCAGCGGGTCGCACATCCACTGAAGTGTCGCGCATGGTCGGACCCTTTACCTCAAACTCTTTGTACTCCTCAAGGAATCGGGGGGGGCTTGTGCGTCCAATTAATACGTCGCCGCCGGCTACAGGTGCTTCTAGCCCTACGATGCCGTCGGGCTCTAAAAGGCGGTAGTATTGTTCGCCTCTGTAACCTCTTATGCCTGGTTCTGGAGTGACAAACTTGTCTTTGAGCCCACCCAAGTATTGGCGACACTCGGCTTCGTAGATTCTATAAAAGGTGGATCGTCCGAGACCTCGCTCAATTGAAGCCTTGTTGAAGATTAGCGCGTCTTCCATGTTGTACCCCTTGAATGACAAAACGGCCACAATTGCGTTTTGACCAGAAGGATTGATGTTATAGCCGATAATGTCCATGGCTCGTGTTTCGACCATTGGCTTTTGGGGGTAATGCAACATGTGTGATCGGGAGTCGACACGTGTCAGAAAGTTGGTTGAATGTATGCCTAGTGCCTGTTTAGCCATAGCTGCTTCATAGGAGTTGCGAGGCGACTGATTGTGTTCAGGATAGGGAATCAAGGAAGCGCATATTCCAAGGATGGTGTACGTAGTGATTTCAACATGGGTGTGGTCTGCTTGGACTTCTCCATAGTTTAGTGCTATGTAGAGGTTTTCTTCTTCTTCAGCGTCGATGTACTCGATGATGCCTTGTTTAACAAGGTCTTCCCAGCTCCATTCGCCAGCGCGGACTTTTTCAATATGTTCAAGTGCGAGTTTGGGCGAGCTGTTGTTGTCAACGATGATTAAAGGCCGTTGTACTCGGCCTTCATCGCCGTTGATGTAGATTTCGTCTCTCTCCTTTCCATACTCCCTCGAGAAGTGTGCAATGTTTATTTCTGTTGACATTTCTCCAGTGCGCCTTTTTTGTCTGACTTCAGTGGTCAACTCGTGTGGCGTCAGACTATATCCTACAAGGTTGCCGTCCACAAACACTTTGCTTCCAGAAGTTCTTATGGAGTCGTATGCATCTTGAATCGGGATGACTCCTAGTCCATAGAGGAAATGCTTCACCTTCTCAGGGTTTACACTTATGGAAATGCATGAGCCCAGTGCTAAGTTTTTAACCAAGCCGCAGTTTGAGCCTTCTGGTGTCTCGTTTGGACACAATCTACCCCAATGCGTGGGATGAAGGTCACGGGCCTCGAAGTTAGGTTGGCTGCGGCTGAGTGGTGACTGCAAGCGTCTCAAGTGGCTTAGCGTAGAGGTGCGGTTTGTCCTGTCCAGCAACTGTGTAATGCCAACTCGGCCCCTTCCCCAATTACCAGTTGCTACCGCATGCTGTAGTCGGTCAGTGATTATGCCTGGTCGAACTGCCACCGAAACCGTCAACAGTTGTCGTTTGACACCCATACGTTCCAGCTGATACTTGATGTCGCGTGTTAGGTTGCGAAAGGCTATCCTAAACAGGTCTGCGAGCAGTGGTCCAGCCAGCTTCAGTCTTTTGTTCTTAAAGTGGTCTTTGTCATCTGTCTTACGTTTGCCTAACTTGAGTTCAATCACACGGTTAGCCATCTCGCCTAGAAACAGGGCTTTCTCTTTCCGTTTATCTGATGTTCGTCCAGTGTGAGGCAGGAAATTCCGGTCAAGTATGCCCTCAGCTTTTATACGTCTGTATTCCTCAACTTGGCCGTGGGCTACACGGCTTCCAACGTACATTATGGCTTCTGAAACCGTGTCGATGCCCAACGCCTTTTCAAAAGAAGGCTCGATTTCAAGCTGTATGTACTTCTCGGGTGAGACAGCTTCGGCGATCTCTCTATCAGACTTCAACCCCAGAGCTCGCATAACGACCACGAATGGTATTTCTGATGGTACACCTGGGATGGAAACGTAGATGCAGCCATCCGATTTTAGGTGCAGTTCAATCCGGGCTCTGAAACCCACAGTTGTGGAGAAAATTTTTGACTGATAGACCGGTGTTGCACCGCGTGTGTCGATGTCAACTAGAATGCGGTTGGGCGCTAGGTCTTCCAGTGCTACTATGACTCTTTCAGAGCCGTTTATGACGAAGTAGCCGCCTGGATCGTTTGGATCTTCGCCGTGAGCGATCAGTTCTTCAGGTAGGAGCTGGGACAACACGCAGAGTTTCGATTTCAGCATGACAGGCAGGTTTCCGATTAGAACTAGTTCGGTCTCTTGCTCTCTGCCGTCCACGATTGGTGTCATCTCTAGTGACAGTGGCGCTGAGTATGACAGGTTGCGGAATCTTGCTTCCAATGGATAGATCTCGTGTTTGGTGCCGTCGACCTCAGTCATGTAAGGCCCACTTATCTTTGATTGTGGGTCAATGATCCATATTTGTCCAAACTTTATTTTGTAGGGTTGTTCTGGTACTTCGATGTTGATTTCGCCTACCTCGTTTATGACTTCCTGCAAGCCTTTCTCAACAAATTCATCGTATGAGTCCAGATGCTGTCTAACCAACCCTTTCTCCCTGAAGAATGCTTTCTGCAGTAGGAGAAAGTCGTCTTGCGTTATGGTAGCTTCCAAATCTAGCGTGTTCTCCTTAAACTTTCAATTAAAGAATCAGCTTTATGGGAACGGATAATGAGGTATTCTTTCAAATTGGGAGGTTCCTCCAGCGGGCCGGTGTAATCCGACCCGAAAAGCGGGTCTCCAATGGGCTGCTCCATTTTATTCATGGGGCTAAAACGTAAACAACACATCCAGCCTATAAACTTTGCTTTTGTCAACGCTCTCTTTACGTTAGGTTAGGTTGAGAAGAGAAGTGGAGAAAAAGAGAATGTGGGTGTGAATCTAGCTTGTTGCGGTTGGTGGGGTCGGTGGCGGAAGAGCTTGGGTTTTGGCGCCTCGTTTCCTTACTACCAGCGCAACTCCTATCGCTATGACTGCGATGATGCCGCCTAGCAGTATGAGTCCGAACCAGTTTGAGACCGGTGTTGTGCTTGTTGTTCCCGCTATGTAGGCTGTGTAGGTTGGATCGTGTTTGACTTTGAATCCGCTATATGTTGGATAGGAGATGATGTAGAAGTTGTCAGAGTATGTCATATCTAGGATGTAGTCTTTAGCTTTTTGATACAAGGCTGGAGCGACATGTTGCACTATCAAAGGTACGTATCTGAGGAGGGCAACGTGTATGTCGAACAGCGGGTTTCTGGCATACCCCGCTCTCGGAACAGCTCTCGGCACAACATTGTGTGTTGTGTACTCGGTTTCGGATGAGTCTTGCGTGTAGTTATAGAGTTGATATGTTGCTTTTGTGCCAAAGTCTGTTTTGAAAATCTCCTCGTTTCCCGCTTTGGTTATCATTGCTCCGCTACTCAAGTCCACTTCGGCGTCTGTTGCGTTTAGGTTGTTGTATGTGCTTTGGGTCTTTGTGTCACCGAGGACGAGCGAGTTTTGGAACAAGACCACGCTCATTTTGATGTGTTGTTTTTCAAGGAACTGATAGACGGTTTCGTCGCTGAGTTTTGTATTGCCGTTTAGTGTGTACGTGCCTGTGCTGTTGTAGTGAGCTACAATTGGGAGCATGAGGAACCAGTAAATGAGCCAGAGATTGACCATTCTGCCGATTGTGTAGTTTGCTGTGAGTGTTGCTTTATGGTTTGTTGGATCTAGGTTCAACTCATATGTGAACGTGAGTTCATCGTAGGTTGTTATGGCTATGGGTAATTCTCTCTCAAAGCGTGGGTTAGCTGGGTCGATCCACATTCTCCACCAGACCGCTGTAAGGTTAGTGTAACGCATGCCCCATGTCCAAGTTAGGTCGTTGTTTGAGGGCGTCAAGGGTATGATCTCTGTTTTGCTGGTCAACGCTGGTTTTGCTGCGTCGCCATAGATATCTGTGAGATCAAGTCCAAGCGAGAACGAGGCGTAGAGGTTGTCGTTCAGGTCAGGGAAGTTTGAATGCTTTGATGTATCTGTGTCGTTGAAGGCCAGTAGCATGATGAATGATGAGCTGGTGAGCACATCGTTTCCGTTAGGCGTCTTGTAGTGCTCAATGAAGCTTTGCACTGGAATGGTAAGAGCGCCTGTTCCTGCTGTGATGTTGACTAAACCGCTGTAGTAGAGTTGGAATCCGCTCACGTTAATGTAGGTCTGGTATAGGTAAGCGTGCCAGTTTCCTGGAATTGGTGGTTTGCCCGCAGCTACTGCATAGCCGCGTGCGAAGTCGAAGAAGTCTATGGTTTTGCTGAAGCTTTTGAGTTTGAAGTCATTCGCTGTTAACGTGTCGGCAGCTGCCGCTGGATGAATCATCAAAGTGGGTGACAGCATCAACATTAGCATTATTCCTGACAGTATTTTCTTCTGCATGTAGTTTCACGACTCGAAAACAGTGGATTTGCGAAAATAATAGGGTTATGAACTCAAGATCAATCTTCTCAATGAACTTGTCGAACGCTAGGATTGCCATAGCGTGTTGTTTCTGAGAAGCGAAATTCCTAATCTAGTCAGATTCCTAGGGTGCTTTCTATGACTCTTACTGCTTCATTCACGCCTGCGTATTTTCGGGAGAAGCCATTCACAGCCTCAACATTANTCCTGAAATAGTCCATGTTGCTCTCTATNTCTTTGAAGGCTGAAGCCAACTGCTCCTTGTTCTTCACCATGATGGCACAATCCAGTTCCTGTAGCTTTCTGCCATTTCCCATCTGTTCAGGCTGGGTTGGCACTATAACGCTTGGCTTGCAGTGCCTTATGGTTTCAAAGCACGTGGCGTGTCCACCGCTGAACACCACAAGTTTGGCGTTGGCCATGAATTGACCGCGTTCCTTGGGTGTAAGCCATGCATGGATTTCACAGTTTCCAGTTTTTTTCACGGCTTTGCTCTCTGGCTGTCCTAAGCTTACGACGCTTTTGGTTTCCAGCTTCCGTAAGATCGGAACCAAAATTTGGATGAGCTTGGCTTTGGTGCCGAGTGGTCCGCTGATTGGAGCGAAGACATGTTTTTCTCCGCCTATCATTGGTGTCATGTCTTTAAAGCTGCCTGTGAATTCTACTTTGTTTCGGATGCGCATGCTATTTAGGTCGCCTAGGTTGTGTTCGCAGACTGTATATGGGCTGGGGTTGTCTGGCACAATTATTCGTGTGCATTTCTTGACGTAGCGTTCTGTGAATCTTTCTCCTGGAATTAGGAGCGGTGAGAAGGCGTAGCTTGGTCTAATAATGTTGGTGACGTAAACTGAAGGGATTCCCCACCTATGCGCCAGTCGAAGTGCGTGCATGTCGCCGTCTGAGATTAACAAGTCTGGTTTGATTTTGCGTAGGTGTTGCCTGAGGTCGTAGTAGCGGTGAATGGTTTGGGCTGCGCTGGAGGTTTTGATATCAAGCTTGTTCTTTTCATGGTTGAATCTGGGAAGTGGGAAGAGGATGTTCAGAATAGATGCTGAGGCGATTACTCCGTGCGTGGTTTCGTACCAAGCTACCGGCGTGCACTGGTAAACGTTTTCGAATTCCCTTTTCAACAGTTTGTAAGCTGTTCCTCCAGAGAAGAAATGGAGTTCGTGTCCCTTCTCCGCTAGCTTTCTGCCAAGTGGTATGAGCCTGGTGACATGGCCGAGTCCAAGCTCGGTGCAGCTGAGGAGCAGCTTCATAGCCGTTTAGAAGAGCGTATTCTGTTTATTTTTGTTGCCCTAAAGGAAGGCCGTTCACGATTTAGAAGAAGTTCAGGAATTTCAGGGCTGCTACTGTTATGATTGCGATGCCAACGAGACCTCCGATGAGAACAACCGTTCCTCTTGACAACTGAGGGAAGCTCGATTCCCCTGATTCTTCAATTTGGAAGGCTTTGATTTCACCTGTTGCAATGTCAACCTGCACTGTGGCTGTTCGTTTTCTAACGTCAACTTCAACCAGGTATCGTTCGCCTTCCAGAGTCACTTTTTTGGGGCGCAGAGCTGAGCGTCTGTATCCTAGTCGGTTCAAGAAGCCTTGGGCTAGCCAAGTGACTTTTTCAGCGTCCAGTCGCTTTCTTCCGGCATCTAAGTCAGAAGACATCGTAGTTCCTATTGGAAGCTTGCGTCAAACGGTGTTTTAGGAGTTATGAACCCAAAAAATGGATTCTGAATTTGAATCGCGACGACTTCTCTTGCATGCGTGTTTGCGAGCAAAAAAGAGTAGAAGGAAGCTTTCAAGCGTCATTGTTTGCTTCTTAGTGTTCCAGCGGTGGCAAAATGCGTTTTGGACATGTCTACGAACTCAATCCACACAACGTCTCTTGAGACGCCTAGTATCTCCACTAGTGTTTCAGTGAAGGCTTTAGCTATTTTCTCTCTCTGTTCGTCTGTTCTTCCTTCTATCATGTGCACTTGGACATAGGGCATTTCTGTGAATAAACCTCCTTTCTTTCTGTTGTGACAGCTTTAGGTTGTCGTGGCATAATAAATCTGATGCTTTTCAATCGATGGGTTCAAATCCTAGTATGACGTGTGACATCTTTCCAAAGTGTGTGCCAAAATGCCTAATGTTACCATATCGAAGGGAGAGAATCCCATCGAGACAACAGTCAACGCTCTGACGATGATAGAGTCTGATGTGGACAGCGCTCTCGTTCGATCTGGCAAGAAGCAGATTCTGATCAAGCCTAACTACATCAACTCGAAGCACCCTTCAACAGGGATCACAACAGACAGCCGAGTAATAGAAGGCATAGTCAAATTCTTGGCTACACGCAAAAGGATGAATGGTATAATCATCGGCGAGGGCAGTGGCTTCGCCGACACACTTCAAGCTTTCAAGATTGCAGGCGTGGACGAAGTTGCTAAACGTTGGAACGTGAAGCTTATCGACCTAAACCAAGACGAGTTTATCGAGGTTGATGTGTCGGATCCGCTGAATCTGAAGAAGGTAAGAGTAGCCAAAACAGCGCTCGAGAGCGCCATCATCAGTGTCCCCAAACTGAAGCCGCACAGAATAGCCACGGTTACTTTGAGTTTGAAGAACATGATGGGCGCTTTGGCGTCGAAAGGTTCGATGCACATGGGCACAAGCCTAAGCGAAAACATCATCGACCTGGCTTCAGTGCTGAAGCCTCGCGTAGCTGTAGTTGATGGCATTATTGCAGGTGAAGGACATGAGACTAGTGGCAACCCTGTGGCAATGAACGTCATCATTGCAGGAACGGATCCAGTAGCTGTGGATGCTGTAGGCGCCGCAGTTATGGGCATTTCACCAGCCGAAGTAAAGCACCTGTTGTTAGCTGAGAAAAAGGGACTGGGAACGAGCAACCTCGATGAAATAACGGTGTTAGGCGAACCTATAGAAAGCGTGAAACGGAAGTTTCGACGGTCGCTTCAGTCGCGTGTGCTGGCTCACTTCGGCTAGAATCCACATGCGCTGTGCGGAATTTTGTCAAATCTGGCTTTGACTCCGAGGTATTCGAGGACAACTGCTTTCACGAAATACCAGACAACAAAAAGGAAGTAAAAACAACCTAAAACTGGCAACGTGAAAGCATCTGTCAATTTGCTTTCGGCACGACGATTGGCGAGAAAAATGATTGATGTATAAATTGCTGTGGCTAGAATTCCCACGTACATGAGGAGATACTCTTCTAGGCAATAGCTGATTAAGACGAACGTGAGGGTAGCAGCCCAGACTAGAGGTAGTAGATATCCAAGTGCGATAAGGAACAAGCCCAAAAAGCCGATGTGCCGAAACACTCTTCTTGAGAATCCCTTATGTATAAGACTAGCTTGCACAGCTCCTCTAATCCATCTTTCTCTCTGCTTTTTGAAAAGCGAGAACGAAGGCGTAGCTGAAACATAGCTGATAGCTTCTGGCTCAAATTCCATCCCGTATCCTCTGGATGCTAAGCTTACAGACATGTCGAAATCTTCAGTTAAAGCGTCCTCGGCAAACGATGCTAGCTCTCGCTTCACAGCGAAAAAGGCTCCGTGAAGGATTGGAAAGAAATCAAATCTGCTCGAAAACGGGTGGAACCAGCAAAAGCAGAGGCTGAATTCTAAGGCAGCGAGCTTACTTACCAATCCGTTGGACCGAATCTTCGTCACTCCTGTTACGACGGCTACATTCTCGGCGTCAAAGTGCTTCAGCAGATGCTTGATGCAGTCTTTTTCGGGGCGATTATCAGCATCAAAAACGACTATAGTGCTCTCTTTGGCAATTGTTGACCCTTTGTTTAGCGCGGCTGCTTTTCCAAGTCTGGTTTCGTTGCGAATAATGGTCACATTCATCCTTTCAGCTACTTGCCAAGTGGAATCAGATGAATGGTCATCGATTACAACCGTTTCAGTTATGGGAAAGCTTGAGTTTCTGAGGTCTTGCAGCAAGCTACCGATTACGCCTTCTTCATTGTAGGCGGGAATAATCACCGAGCATCTTTCAGGAGTAGAGCCTGAGTGTTGCTGGCGCTTGACTCTGCGAAAGGCAAAAAATGACACGACAACATAGTAGGCAATTAGAAAAATGGTAACAGTCGTCAAAAAGACCCGTAAAGCAGCAGCTAGCACAATTGCCTATAGAGGTTCTAGATGTAAAAAGGTTTGGCGGTTTCCTCATCACTGGCTTTCAAGGCGATTTCTTTCAAAGTTAAACTACTAAGGCGGATGTCTTTTGCCTTCAGGAAAAGCTTTTGAAGAATTCGGAGACCGGATGCAGATAGAGCTCCGATGTGAGAATTGATGATTAAACAGCCGGTCCTCAGATTTGAGACGTAACTTCTAAGTGATCTCTCGAATCGGTTAACTTCGAATTTCAGGTTGTACCATGTGAATTCCTGCGTGATCGGTATCTCCCAAAGCCTTAGGCTCAAAGGGTGGAACATTTTGGATACAGGCGCGCTTCTTCTTCTGGAAATAGAGATTGCCCTTAAAGGCGGAACGTAGGAAAGAAGAATGCTCTGAAACGTCATTTGTGATGAGTCGTAAAGGAAATTCAAGTCGTTAAGTGCTTTCCAGAGGCTCTGCCCGCAGTGATGGTAAGGTGCTCTGAACCCAACGGGATTGGTGTCCAGCTTGTCAAGTAGTATTCGACGTGCTTTTACGAGTTTGTTCTTGATTGATGAGTAGCCTAAACTGAAAAAGTCAAGAGGATACTCAGTTTCGAAGGGGAAGTGGCTTAAGCCGTGAAGACCTATTTCGTGGCCGCGGCTTTCGGCGTCTCTTAGGCTTTGGGCAAGGGAGCTGCAGAGATTCCATTTTTCTTCACTCTTTGGTATAACGAATAAGGTTGCATTAATGTCGAATCTGTCAGTAATTCTCAGAAGCTCTTTCAGTTTGGCAACCTTGGTGTTGGGCGATACGTCATCACAGCTGAACGCCACCGTTGGTTCATACATTAACTGGCACACGTTAGTTGTAGTCGAAGCATAATTAAGACTATTCTGCACAATAATAATGCTGGAGCATGCCTCTTTGAGTCGAGTCCTTTCAGCCATCCCACTATCCGGGCTTCTTGCCGCTTCTTTCTTGAAGCTTCGGAGTGCAAAATGGAAACAATATTCTCTTGTGGTTTCGAAATCCTACCGAAAGGGTCCGCCTATTGCCATGTGGGCGATAACCACGCGCTGCAATTGTCAATGCTATTTCTGCAAGGTTTGGCGAAAAAGGGTTATTGAACCCAGTTTTGAGCAAGCGTTAGAGACTATTGACTTGTTGAACAACTTGGGCTGCTACAGCCTCAGCATAACTGGCGGAGAGCCGCTTCTGTATCCTCACATCGAAGACGTGGTAAACTATGCTCATGACAAGGGCTTTATTGTTCAAATAAACACGAATGGCTCTCTCTTGGCTGAAAGCATTTCCAGAATCTCTAAGGCAGACCTTGTGACGATTTCGCTTGACTATCCAAATGAACGGCATGATGAGGCGCGAGAGCATCAGCGTCTGTTTCATAAAGTGTTTGAAGGCGTTGCTGCGTGTAAGCGGGCAAACATAAGGGTCGATTTCAGTGCGCTGTTGCTGGGCGATCAGGAGATAACAAGGCTAGTTGACATTGCGCAGAGTTACAAAGCCAGTTTGGTCTTGTCTTATCCTGAGGTCGGCGGTTCACTTCACGCTGATGCTTGGAACGTGCCTTCAAAGCAATGGCTGACAGACTGCTTCAGGTCGGCGATAGCTTTGAAACAGAGCGGCAGTCCAATATTCAACACAACGATGGGCCTGCGTGAAGCAATTCAATATTTGGAGACTGGCAGGCGTTCTATTCCATGTTTTGCGGGTGAGAGCATAATTTACGTAGACTGGAGTGGATGGGTCTATCCGTGTCTTCACGAATCAAAAGCGTGCCGCATAGAGCATTTAGCTGAGAAGTATCCGCGTTTCCCCAATTTCTATTCGTGTGCCAAATGCTACGACCAAGCTTGGCTTGACCTTTCAGCAATAGAATGGACTCTGACAAACTTCAGACCTGATTTGAGCTTCCAAGACCTACTTCAAGTAGGCAAGATAGCCCTAAAAATGGTGTAGAAAGCGAAAGACCGCTTCAATAACGGGCGTATACAGCCCACATGAAAAGAACTAGGCACAAACCAATAACCGACCCAATGAACATGTCCACCAGCAACGTGTGCTCGTGACCTGAAACAAATGAGACAAGCCAAGCAATTGACCAAGGAACTGGTCGCTCCCCAACTGGGTAAGGATCCATCCACCACCAGTTGGGGTAGCTTAGCCAGTTTAGGGGTCCGTTTCCACGGATGCACTCAATCACCGAAGCGCTGACCAGATCCAGAAAGCCAGAACTGACAAGAATCGCAGGAGTCGCTAGGAGAAGAATCATTCCAATGTAGTCATCACGAATGGTCTGCAGAACATTTTTTCGCCAGAAAAGCGGAGTGAAAGTCGCCCCGAACGTCAAGAGAAACATCACTGTGCTTACGGGAATCCAATAGGCTGGAGCCTGACTCTCTGGAATCATTGCACCAAACAGGGTTGCATCGATGAGAGCATAAAAGAATGTGCTGAAACCAAAAGAAAGGAAAGCCAATAGCAACATTCGCTTTTTCTTGTTCAACAAACCACTGCTCTAGGCGAGTTGCAGAACTAGACTTAATTAGCCTTTACTCAATAGCGTGACGACGGCCAGTACGATTTCGGCATTGATTGAAGTTCCCTGCAAACCAAAAGCCACAGCAGTGGAGCTTGCAGCTCCTGTAAAGAGCTTGAGAACGAATCAACGCGTAGGGAAACTGCGACCACTAATCTAAGGTTGACAGCATTTTCCGATACGTCTTCAAAAGCTTCTGGTTTTCGCTTTGTTCAATTTTGACTCTTAACGCTTGCATTTCCTTCTTAACCTGATTCACCAGTCGTTCTGTTTCTTTGTTCAACACTTGTCACTTCCCTTGAATAATCTGGACTCCGATCAGGAATATTATGCTTTATGAATTTCAGATACGTAAGAAATGCACATAGAGCTGTTACGCGACTGTTTCTTAAGCTTCAAAAGTGATTGAAACACAATATGTACAAGGCGGTCATCGTGGAAACTATAAGCACTACAAAGGACTTGAAGTTCGCAGTTGAGCAAACGTACGGTCGGCTCGCAGATTTCTTGATGGAGAATGTTGATTTAAGCCGCGTATCACTGATCTTGGAAGCTGGTTGTGGAAGAGGTCAACTAACCTTCTCGTTGGCGGAGAGAATGGGCGAAAGACGCAAGATCATTGCGTTTGATCTTTCTTCTGGACCTTACAGTGGAGCGTTAAGAGTTCTGGGTAGGGCCGTGCGAAAGAAGAACCTCGGAGGAGTAGTTGAGATTGTCAAGGGCGATGTTAGAAACATGTTTGACATCAAGGATGAGTCAGTTGACCTCGTCATTTCAAATGAGCTTTTTTGCGAATTGGACAGACGCGGTCTGAAAAGTGCTCTTGGCGAATTTCATCGGATTTTGAAACGTGGGCGGCAGATGGTTCACGCGGAGCTTAACCCGTTTTCAGAGAACAGGGCTCAGGAGCTTTTCATCAAGGCGAATTCCTATTCCATGGAGACAATGACGCCAAGACCCAGTTGGTTCTCACCTACAGCGGATGAAATCGCTGTCAACCTGCGTAGAACTGGCTTCTCGAAAATTCATGTCAAGTATTTTGAAACAAACTTGAAACTGGGATTCAACCTTGCCGTGCGACAGCTGAGAAGATGGAAGACTGCACCAACTTTCTTGAGTAGGTATGAGAAAGAGCTGCGGAAATACGGGTTGGAATATCCCTTGGAGCATGTTGTTTCATGCGAAAAACCCTAGACAAATCAGAAGGGTCTTGGAGCATGAGTTTCTGCTCGTGAAAAATGGCATTAAAAACGTAGTTGAAAAGAAACGCGAAAAATATCGGTTATGGAGGATTGGTTTTCGCTAGTTTCCAATCCTCAGAATCCTTCTAAGGAATCCTCTTCGCTGCGAATGTTGTGTGTCGAAGAAGTTTTTGTCGAATAGTGGTTCGAATTTAGGATGGTCTTCTTTCAGCAGGTTAATTGTTTCTTTAAGGCATTCTTGCCTTGACTTTCCTTTGGTTATTCCCTTTCTTCGGAAGGCGGTGTAGTGGAATCTGAGTCGATTCTGAATTGATCCTTTGGAGCCTTTTGGTATGTATGCGAGTTCGTGTTTGATGATTTCGTTGATTTCTGCTCTTTTCATAGTGAAGTTCCCTCCCTTTCAGGTGTATTGCTGCTGCTTGACTGTTCAGCTTGTTTCTGGTCAGCTTTGTTGGCTGCTGTGACTTCTACTGGTATTTCTGGTAGTTCTCCGCTGATTTTTCTCTCAGCCGCAGCAGCTGCTTCTTTCAGAATTTTCTGGGAGTCTTCGTTCGTTGCTTCAAGATTCATGCTGAATCCACTTCCTTGGCCGGAATCGATGATTATTCCTTGAAGAAGGTCGCCTATTTCGCCGAACTCTTTTTCTGCTGCAGGTATGATGCCTGACATCCCATTTTTCAAGCTGTGCAACACGTTGACTGTGGGTGCTAGTGCGCTAACTGCGTCTCCGAAGTCCATGACTGTTCCTAATCTGAGGATTATCTGTTCCAGTGCGAGTCTCGTTTGCACGATTACTGTCTCTATCTTGCGCATTTCGGCTAGCTCACTGGCGAGGACTCCTGCGCGCACCATGTCGTGTTTTGAATATGCGTTAACAATTCTTGTGAACAAGGTTTTGTCGCGCTTTGACAGGTTGTCCGATGATTTCTCAAGTCTTTGAATTTGCAGTTTCATGCGTCTGGTCGCAAGGTCTATGCGATCTTTCACTGAATCCTCCGGGCGAACCATTTCTCTTATTCTTGTGTGCAAAGATCTTTTCGGCTCTTGTGATCGCCACTTCTTGGTGAATTCCATAGGCAACTCCCATTCTCGCCTAATTAGAAACAGCGTTTACACGTATTATCATGTATAATACGCAGAAAACATGTAGGGATATGCTACGTCCATATATTTCCAAGGCGTAGACCGAAATTTTTGGGCTCTTAAACGCAAAACAGATGTCCGCATATCTGTATCGTATACAAAATCGTGTACGTCACTGTCAGGTGTACCTTAGTAAGAGTGCGTTCGGCATGAGTAGATGGCACCTTGTAGGGACTGGAAACTGAGTGTGGCAGCAATAGATTTATTTTGAAGAACTGGTGCGTGCGCATTGCTTGGAATTTCAACCCTAGTTCTGAAGCAGGCGTTGGGCTTTATGAGGAGTTGCCTGATCAAAGTCTAAGGCGACTCTGTTTTACGTAATCTTTAAAAGTGCGGGCGGTTAACCCTCTTCTTCTAGGTTTACATATGTAAAGGTGAGAAGGGGAAGAATCAAAAATGAGTGAACGCGTAACCAAAAACAGCGCATACTTGAACGGTAAATCCACCTGCGGCACCACAACTAGAGTCAAAGACGTATCGCCAACCAGTGGCATGTGCCCCATATGCATCCGCGACTGCCCCATCCTCTGCGAAATCAGCCTCAGCGCCTTCCGAGGAAGAGAAGCCCTCTACCCCGAACCCCTACAATTCGGCTACAGCACAGCAGGCGCACTAAAAGACTTCCGACTGGACTGGAGCGACCTCAACATACACGCCAGCCTAATGGGCGCAGAAGGCATCGAAGCCAACAGCGACGTAGCCCTATTCGAAAACGCCGATGTCTCATCAACCGTAGCAGGCATACCACTCAAGGTACCAATCATAACAGGCGCATTCGGCTCCACAGAAGTCGCCAGACTAAACTGGGAAGGCTTAGCCATAGGCGCAGCACTAGCTGGCTGCCTCATCACAATCGGCGAAAACGTCTGCGGCATGGACATGGAATCCACATGTGAAAACAACAAATTCACATACAGCAAAGAACTCAAACGACGCGTAGACTTATTCCGCAAATTCTGGGACGGAAAACACGGCGACGTCGTAGTCCAAACCAACGTAGAAGACCAACGCCTAGGCGTCGACTTATACGCCATAAACAAACTCGAAGTCAACGTCATCGAACGCAAATGGGGACAAGGAGCCAAAGCCATAGGCGGAGAAGTCCGCATACGCAATCTGGAAAAAGCTATCGCCCTCAAAAAACGAGGCTACATACTCATACCTGACCCAGAAGACCCAGTTGTACAAGAAGCATTCAAAGCAGGCACATTCAAAAGCTTCGAACGCCACAGCCGAGTCGGCATGCCCAACTACAAAACCTTCGTCGAAGACATCGAATGGCTACGCCAACAAGGAGCCAAACACGTCATACTCAAAACAGGTGCCTACCGACCCTCAGCCGTAGCATGGACCATGAAAATGGCATCAGACGCCAAAATCGAAGCAGTAACATTCGACGGCGCAGGCGGCGGCACAGGCATGAGCCCAGTACCCATGATGGACGAAATGAGCACACCCACAGTCTACCTTGAAGCCCAAGTGCTCAAATGCTGCAACATCCTCAAGAAGAAGGGCAAACACGTACCGGACATAGCCATGGCAGGCGGCTTCATCAGCGAAACCCAAATCTACAAAGCAATAGCCATGAGCAACTACGGCGACGGACCATTGGTCAAAGCCGTACTACTCGGACGCAGCCCAATCACAGCCTGCATGAAATCCAACTACTTCCTCCAACTAGCCAAAGAAGGCCGACTAGCACGCACGTTCGCCGACCGCTTCGGAACCACACCAGACAAATTCTTCATTGCAGCGCCCGAGCTAAAGGAAAAGTACGGCGACAGATTCAACGAAATCCCATACGAAGCCATAGGAGTCTACACGTACCTGTACGAACGCATAGGCGTCGGCTTGATGCAGCTACTCGCAGGCTCTCGCAAATGGAAACTCAACCTCATCAGCCGCAAGGACCTCATGAGCCTAACCGAACGCGCCACAAAAGTCACAGGCATACCTCTACCAGAAGACCAAGAAACAGACGAAATAGAAAAGATACTCAGCGCATAAAGGCGCCGAGCCCTCTACCCCCATTCTTTTCCTAATAAACACAAAAGAAGTTATTATTACTGTTCCTAAACGAAAGTTAATAACACCTGAACAGAAAACACGCCCCAAATCCGCCCCCTCCCTTCTTATCACAAGCGTCCAAAAGAACTCCTAGCCCAATACGCCACTCGCAAGAGTTAATAACACTGGCGCAAAAGTGCTGATGCGATTCACATCCAATCGGAGATCCAAATCATGGCTATTTGGGATGAGCTCTTTGCGCAGTTACCCTACTTAATAACGCTCATCCAGGTTGGAGCCGTAGCGGTCGCTTCCATTGTTCTAGAACGCGTCCTCACACGCTACGTCAGAAGCTTTGTCAAAAAGAGAGAACTTCCACCAGACGTCAGAAACGGATTACTATTGTTTCTCCGCTTGATGATACTCGTAAGCGCAATCATCGCCCTCCTAGCAATCGGAGGCGTCCCAGCAGAATGGCTCGTATGGTTCTCAGCCCTTGGAGGCGCAGCAGTAGGCTTCGCATCCAGCAAAACCATAGGAAACTTCATCTCCGGCCTCTTCGTACTCGTTCTCCGACCCTTTCGAGTACACGACTACGTACGCATTGGCAACATCGAAGGCATCATAGAAGAAGTAACCATCAACTACACAAAAATCCGAACACCCTTCAACACAACCGTCCTAATCAGCAACCAAAGAATACTAGACCAAGACATAACCAACTACAGATGCGAAGAAACTGGACCACCTCAATACTGCTACAGCGTCGAACTCACGTTTGATCACTCAATCCCAACAGACAAACTAGAAAAAACGTTCGACGAGGTAATCCAAAAATACCAAGAAAAAGTCCCAAAGAAACCATACTACGCAATGTCGAAAATAACCAGTTTCGCAAGACACTACATGTTCTATCTATACGTGGAAAGCCCGGAAGACATTTTCACTCTACCCTCAATATTCGTAAGAGACATAAACGACGCTTGGCAGAAAGCAAAAGCAAAAACCCAGATTTGATATACTTCCTTCAACAATACTCGAAAGAGAGGTTAGAATCTTGTCTCTAAAAGAAGCACAAGAAGCCGTAAAAGCCATTTCATACGAAACTCACAAGACACAGATATTCACCTCGTCCTTCTTCATCTCCCTCCTGACAGAGCAAATAGGCCAAGTAGCACACAAATACATCCACGAAGGCAGACACGCAAAAGATATCGAAGTCGACATCGCCGACACAATCGTAGCCGCACTAAACTACCTGAACTGGTTGGAAAAAGACGCCACCGAAGCCTTCCAGAAATCCCTGGAGAAACACAGAAAAGCCATTGAAGCCACGAGAAAACAGAAAAAGTAGCCCATACCGCACGTTCTTTCCACCACACTATCGTGCTGAATCAAATATTCAACGCGAGAGCATCGACTACGAACGCAACGATCTCGCCACGAGTAACCACTGTCGACATTCGAGACTTACAGGGTGCTACATGATTCAAATAGACTAACACACAATCAATAACCCCCATTCACAAACGGCTTATTAGTCTCACAAGTAAAAGGTGTCATGGAAGCTTCCCACTTCTACCTCCTCGTTCTTCCCCTAGCAATCTTCGTATTCGCGTTGGCTTCGCTCGTGTTCTACTACGCGAAAAAAGAGGAATTCGCCCACAAAAAACTGAAAAAACTTGCGCACAAACAGGAAGAAACCTTCACAAACCAACTGGAGAAGCTCAACGAACTTCGCAAGAACAAATCAATCGACAGAATCACATACGATCGATTGAAACGAATCCTCGAAACAGACATCCGGCAGAAACGCAAAGAAGCTCAGGAACAGCTAAGTTCATTGGCAGACGAGAACAAACCACCTACCCAGCGCTGACAACATGTCCAACCCTACAGCAGTCTGAGGTAGATTAGGCACCAAGAAGCTTGTGGGCAAAGCAAGAAGAACGCGAATACTGTTTTATTTCAGTTCAATCAAGCATATACACCACAACGGAAGTGAATGCTAACTTGAGCTACGAAATGTGGGCAGAGAAATACCGCCCCAAAAAACTAAACGAAATGATGAATCAAACCGAAATTGTAGAGCGGCTGAAAAGCTTCGTCAAGAACCGCAACGTACCACACTGCATTTTCGCTGGTCCACCAGGCACAGGCAAGACCACAGCCGCACTCTGTCTAGCGCGCGATCTTTTCGGCGAAGGCTACCGCGAACACCTGATGGAACTGAACGCCAGCGATGAACGCGGCATAAGCGTCGTGCGCGAAAGGGTCAAAACCTTCGCCCGCATCAAATCAATAGGCGAAACCCCATTCAAAATACTCATACTGGACGAAGCCGACAACATGACATCCGACGCACAACAGGCTTTGAGGCGCACAATGGAGCGGTTCAGCGAAAGCTGCAGATTCATCCTAATCGCCAATTACAGCGGAAAAATAATCGAACCCATACAGTCACGTTGCGCCCCTTTCAGATTCACATACCTAAGCAGAACTGACCAAGACAAATATCTCTGCAGCATAGCGGAAAAAGAAAAAGTCAAACTGCAACCAGACGGCTTAGAAGCTATTTTTGAAGTAAGCGGCGGCGACCTACGCAGAGCGTTGAACGCCCTGCAGGCTGCAGCCTCTCTAGGCAAGCCAATAACAACCGACATGGTCTATTCAGTCATCGGCAGAGCCAACCCAGCCGACATACGCGAAATGCTCAACCTAGCCATGAAAGGCGACTTCATCACCTCACGCCAAAAACTACGCGAAATGATTCTCAAATATGGCGTATCAGGCAACGACATAATCAGACAAGTACATATCGAAATCTTCAAAATGAAAGACGTGCCCGAGCGCTGGAAGATCAAACTCGCCGACATCACAGGTGAAGTTGACTTTCGACTCGTGCAAGGCGCAGATGAAGAAGTTCAACTCAGCTCGCTACTGGCAAGACTGGTTGAGGCAGGACACGACATAAAACACGAGCACTAAGGGCACCCGCAAATGCACGCCGCTTGGACTGTAAAACACAAACCACGCTCACTAGACGAAGTTGTGGGCAACGACGAACCAATTCAAAGACTTCTCACATGGGTCAAATCATGGGAAAAACACGTACCCAAGAAACGAGCAGCCTTCCTCTACGGACCTCCAGGCATCGGCAAAACCGTAACAGTTGAAGCATTGGCCAACGACTTGAACATGGAACTAGTAGAACGCAATGCCAGCGACTACCGTACTGAAAGCGCGGTTCAGAAGTTTGCTGGATTAGCCTCACAGTCGGGCACATTATTCGGGAAGAAACGCCTCATCCTGTTCGATGAACTCGACGGCCTTACTGGCAGAGAAGACAGAGGCGGAGTCGGCGCTATCATACAAATCGTAAAAGCCGCGTTAGTACCAATGATCGTGATCGCGTGCAACGCGTACGATCCTCGACTAAGCTCGCTACGCTTTTACTGCGAAACAATCGAGTTCAAGAAGCCGGCAGCAGGCGTAGTTATGACGCATCTCAAACGGATATGCGACCGGGAAGGCATCAAAGCTGACGAGTCAGCGCTCAAGTTCATCGCCCAACGCAGCGAAGGAGACGTGCGCTCAGCTGTAAACGACCTGCAAGCTTTGGCACAGGGCAAACAGACGCTTACATACGAAGACGTTTCCTGGCTGGCTTACCGAGATCGAAAAGAAGTCATATTCAACGTCCTGCGCTTGGTCTTCTACGGTAAAAGCGCCGACCAAGCAAAGCACGCGGTGGATATGGCTGATGTTGACCCAGACATGCTTTTCGAATGGATCTACGAAAACCTCCCACACCACTTACGCGACCCACACGACCTAGCAGACGCCATGAACTCACTTGCAAAAGCCGACCTTTACCGAGGACGAATAGCCAAAACTCAGAACTGGGTATTGACACGCTATGTAATCGACTTCATGACAGCAGGAGTAGCCATGGCACGCAGGAGAACACAGCCAGCAGGCTTCGTGCCACTAAGATTTCCAGAACGCATAAAGATGCTGTCCAAGACCAGAGCAGAACGCCAAATGCAGTCCGCCATCAGCTCCAAAATCAAGAAGCGCTGCCATATATCAGCGACCAGAGCAAAGAAAGAAATCCTGCCCTACGTACGCATAATATTCGAAGACAACGCACAAAACGCGGCAGAGATGGCTAAATGGCTAGATCTTGACGAAGCAATGATAGAATACCTAGCCGCAAGCAAGAAACAGACAAAAGCTATAGTGAAAAACCTCTCAGCAAGACAATAGAAGAAAACTGTCAGAGTAACCTGCCCACAATAACTGCATCAAGAAACTTTTTTCATGTTAAGAAAGCCTTGAACGCAGGTTCACTGCAGCCAACGCAACTAGAACAACTATTGCGCTTATGCCCGCCGACAGGACAATGCTTTGTTCATCCATTTGCTTGACAATTATTCCAACGAGAGCCCAAACGATAACAAGACTGTACGCAATATCCTTTCTCGTAAGGATGACTCCCAATGTGATTATTAGTGCTATGATGATAACTAGGATTGTCCAATTCACATCGCCAAGTCCTAAACCATCCCACCCAAGGAAAATCACCGCTGCAGCAACATTCGCAATTGGCGCAACTGTGATCCAGCCCAAGTAGACACTGAAAGGCAAATGCACACACAACTTCTCCACCAAAGAAACATTTGAGCGACCAATCTGAAGACGCACATAAACCACAATCAACGTGGCCAGTAGCACAAACATTAGCAGAACAGATGGAACAATCAGCTCATAATGCCAAAGAAAAATCCAACAAGCATTAGCAAGGCTGCCTAACACAAAGAAGTAACCGATTTGCTGTAGGAATGGCTTCCCTCTTTGACTTGGTAATGCCTGATATATCGTGAAAACCAGCAACAAAGCGTAGATTATGCCCCAGATTGAAAACACGTAGCCTGCGGGCGCAATCAAAGTTGGATACGAATCAGATATCTCAGCAGTCGTCTTGCCATTCAACGGCAATGCATTAGCCAAAACGTTGATGACCACAACCAGAACAAAGCCAAAGACATTTGCAGCACTTAAGAAACCAGATTTGCTTGAACTCGACATAATAATCACATCCTTCTAGAGCGTATATAACATTTTGTAACGCTGTCCATTAATTTCGAAAAGCATGAAGAGCACTCTTAATGCTTGGCAACAACATAAAGAGAAGTTTGTACAGTATCTAGAACTGTGACAAAGCGAAACTTGACCATGAAATCGCGGGCTGTACGATGAAAATCGGCTATCCCTGCATAAACCGAACCCTAGGATGTAAAGGAGACAGAACCTTTCGGTTAAAGTCCTACTCGAAACAACGTCTCGTGCAAACAGTGGAGAACAACTTAGCCTGCCTCACTAAGATGCTAAAGTTCAATGTCACACACGGAATACTCTTTTTCAGAATAACCTCAGACCTTGTGCCTTTCGCATCTCATCCAATCTGCAAGTTCAATTGGCAAGAGCATTTCAAAATGGCGTTTGCCGACATAAGTGACTTCATCAAAACCCACGGCATTCGGATATCAATGCATCCCGACCAGTTCACCCTAATCAATTCATTGAACATCGGAATCTTTCAGAGAAGCCGCAAAGAACTTCTATACCATGCCCAGGTTTTAGACTTGATGAACCCAGACACATCAGCAAAAATCCAGATACATATTGGCGGAGTCTACGGAAACAAAACAGAGAGCGTCAGAAGATTTGCTCAGAGACTTGTGATGCTTGATGACAGCGTCAGAAAACGGCTTGTGATAGAAAACGATGACCTGCTTTACACTCTAAGAGATTGCCTAGCAATCAGCGAACAGACGCACATCCCTATTCTGCTCGATACATTCCATCACCAAATCAACAGCTCTGGCGAATCCCTGAAAGAGGCTCTAAAGCTTGTCACACCAACTTGGAAGACAGAAGACGGCTTGCCGATGCTTGACTACAGCTCGCATTTAGAGGATGGATCTAAGCGTCAACACGCTGAGTCGATTGATGTGAACCATTTCCGCAAGTTCCTAAAGGACAGCAAGCCGTTTGACTTTGATGTTATGCTTGAGATAAAGGACAAGGAAAAAAGCGCTCTCGAAGCCGTCGAGTTAGCTTCAGGGGACAACCGCCTCGTTAAAGCTGCATCGAAATAGCAATATTGTGTTACGCTCTATACGATATGTATCCAGACCCAACGGTTATGAAAAGGAGGTTTCAAGTTGACAATTGTGAAATTGCCACGAATGAGTCAAAACGAGATCGATAAGCTCATTCAAGAGCAGGTTCTATGCCGCATAGCCTTCAAGAGAGAGAACTACCCGTACGTCGCACCTTTTCAATACGTCTGCATGAATGGAGTCATATACTTCCACTTCACAGACTACGGTAAGAAGATGAGCTTGCTTGAAAGAGATAAACGCGTCTGCGTGGAAATAGAAGGCTACGAGAAAGATCTAAGCAAATACCAGTTTGTTGTTCTAACAGGCAAACTCGAAGTGGTTGCAGATTCCCGAGAAAGGGCCCAAGTCATTAAGAGAATGGCTGAGGACGGAAAACGCAGACTCTCGAAGAATTTTCTTGCTGCTCACGGCTTAAAGCCTGAACAAGGATGGCTCGCCCTTGCTCAAGAACGCCCCATCGTTGTTGTCAAGCTTTGCGACGTAGTGGAAAGAGTCGGTCTCAAATCACCCTAAGGGTGTGAGCTAAGCCTCCAGTTCGAATCGTTAGTTTTAAAACATTATCCGCATACAATATGTAAGCTCAAAGCAGAGGTGAAATATTCAAAATGGTCAAAGTAGACGACTACGAAATCCCCGAGGGTCTACACTACAGCAAAGACTGGTTCTGGATCAAAGTTGAAGGAGAAAAGGTAAGAATGGGCATCACCGACTACGCTCAAAAGCAACTTCGCGAAATCGTGTTCGTAGAACTGCCAGCCGCAGGCGACACAGTCAGCGCCAACACGCCCTTTGGAAGCGTGGAATCCGTCAAGGCAGTTTCAGACTTGATATCGCCCCTAAGCGGCACAATTGACCAAGTCAACCAAGAAGTCACATCCAAACCTGAGATTCTCAACGAAGACCCGTTTGGCAAAGCATGGCTTCTGATAATCACGCCCTCAAACTTAAATGCTGAACTAGGCGCTCTCATGGACTTCAGCAAGTCCGTTGACTGGCACAAGAGCTTAATCGCCAAAGGTTAGCGACAAGTCTCTGACAGGCGTGACTATGCCTCGAAGAATCGTTGTAGTCGGTGCTCACGCAGCCGCTGTGGACGCAGCCAGTGCAGCTAGGAAAGCCGACCGCAAAGCAGAGATTACACTGCTGACAGCTGAGAAGTATGCTGGTTATTCTCGCTGCGGCATCCCATTTGTGATTGGTGGGCACATACGGAAGTTTACCGATCTGATCGTTTATCCATCCACATACTACCAAATAATGAAGCTGAACCTGCGCAGGGAGACCAAAGTCACAAACATCGACACCAAGGCAAATGTCGTCGAGACTATAGACAACGCAGGCAAAACCGAGACACTCGAATATGACAACCTCATAATCACTACAGGCGCCAATCCTTTCGTTCCCCCAATCAAAGGAAGAGAACTGCAAGGAATATTTACAATAAGAACGATAGACGACGGCGAAAAAGTTCTTCAGGCAATACACCAAGGCGCAAAGACAGCCGTGGTCATAGGCGCTGGACTGATTGGACTCGAAGTAGCTGTTGGACTGGCTGAAGCGGGTATCAAAACAACTATAGTGGAGATGCTGCCCCAAATCATCCCAACCATGCTCGATACTGATATGGCAAGAGACGTACAAGAAATGCTTGAAACCAAAGGCATGAACATTCTCCTTGAAAAACGAGTTGAGGAATTCATTGGAACAGACCATGTTGAAGGCATCATTGCAAGTGGGGAAAAAATCAAAGCCGACTTGGTTGTTGCGGCATTTGGAGTCAGACCAAACACGGAACTCGCAGAAAAAGCAGGAATAGCAATTGGAGAAACCAGAGCCATAAGGGTCAACGCGAGAATGGAAACAAACATTCGAGGAGTTTACGCGGCAGGAGACTGCGCAGAAGCCATACACATGATAACTCAGAGACCCGCTCCGCCACAACTCGGCACCGTAGCGGTCAAACAAGGCAAGGTAGCAGGCACCAACGCAGCAGGAGGATATGCAATCTTCCCTGGAATTCTAGGTTCAGCCGTCACAAAATTCTTCGATACTGTAGTAGGGGTGACTGGACTAAACGAGTACTTCGCTCAGCGTGTAGGACTAGACCCAATAACAGCAACGATAAGAGGCTTGACTCGGGCACAATACTATCCAGGCGCACAGCCGATAAAAGTCAAAATTGTGGTCGAAAGGGAACTTGAACGTGTCATAGGCGCCCAAATAATTGGGGCAGAAGAAGTGACCCAGCGCATTAACGCCGTATCGATGGGGATACAGAAACAAATGACAGTTCACGACCTCGCCAAATCAGACACATGCTATGCACCTCCCCTCTGCGAAACTTGGGAGCTTCTGTCATTAGTAGCTGAAGCAGCGATCATAAAACTAACCAGATAATGCGTTTTCATGATTTTCTGGAAGAGACGCGCTTGAAGTAAGATATAAATGTACGAATGAAGTGAGTGTAAGCTCTTATCATACTGTATTCAAGAGCACTTGGGAGCGATCAAAGAGAATGAAGATCATATCTAAACAGGATTTCTCAGATTTCATAAATTCGTTGATAGAAGCTGGTTCGTGGAATGTCATAGGCGTCAAGTCAAAAGGCGATAAGTATGCGTTCGGATCTTTGGAGTCCGCGGACGAGCTCAGGCTCGACTACGACGTTACCCTTCTTCCGCCAAAGAAGTATTTCTTCCCTCAGAGAGAGACGTTGTTCAGCTTCGATGTGGCAAAAGGCTCATTCACTGAGACCACCACTGCCGGAAAACCAATGATAATTGTTGGGGTTCACCCCTATGACATAGTGGCTCTACTCCACATGGATGAAGTCTTTAGGGAGACAAAGGCAGACCCGTACTACGGTGAAAAGAGAAAGTCCTCGCTAATAATTGGAGTCAACATCCAAAAAGTGTCAAAATGGAACTTCTCACCTTCTATGGGTTGCGCCACAGTCGACCACGGTTACGATTTGATGCTCACCGACCTTGGCGACAGATATGCAATTGAAATCGGTTCCGACAAAGGCGAACTTCTGCTGAACGCGCGATATGCAAAAAACGTTCGCGACGCGTACGCAAACGAGATCCAGATGGTTGGACTAAGGAAACATGAAATAATGACCATTGGCCAACAAAAACTCGACTTCTCACCGCGTTTGATCCCGGAATTGCTGAAAAATAACTATGCAAACAGCCCATTTTGGGAGAAACACTCCGAAAAGTGTCTGGCTTGCGGTTCGTGTGTGCTTGTGTGTCCTACTTGCTATTGTTTCGATGTGCGAGACAACCCTGACCTGACACTTGAACGAGGCGAACGCATCAGAACGTGGGATGGGTGTTTACTGGAGGATTTTGCAAAGGTCGCTTCTGGTGAAGACTTCCGTCCAACTAAGCCAGCCAGATATAGACACAGATACTTCAAGAAGGGCAAATATCTTTTCGACCGGTTTGGATTTGTATCCTGCGTTGGATGTGGTAGGTGCTCGTCCAATTGTCTGCCAGACATTGCTAACCCTGTGAAGCTATTCAATGAAATGTACCAAGAAACCACAAACGCAGGAGTGGAATTGACTCGTCCTCGCCCACCTGAAGTAAGGATAAAGACGGAGGAGGAGATAGTTTTTGTTCCGAAATTGGCAACAATCATGAGGAAGATGCCCATGACGACAACTGAAACACTCCTGGAGGTTCAGTTTAACGATAGCTCGGACCTAGGGCACAGACCAGGCCAGTTCGTGGAAGTCTCCGTGTTTGGCGTTGGCGAAGCACCGATCTCAGTGACATCTTCACCGACCAAGAGTGGTTCATTTGAGCTCTGTGTTCGGAAGATTGGAAGCGTTACTTCTAAACTGAGCGACCTGAACAAAGGGGACATCATAGGTATTAGAGGACCCTTTGGAAATGGCTTCGATGTTGATTTCTTGAGAGGTAAGGATCTTCTGTTTGTTGCAGGTGGACTCGGGCTTGCTCCTCTGCGCTCTCTACTAAACTACGTGTTGGATAAACGATCAGAATTTGGCCGTGTCTCAGTTCTGTACGGGTGCAAAGAACCATGTGAACTTCTTTTCGCTGATGAGGTGTCCTCATGGGCTGAGCGGAAAGACATCGAGCATAGGCTCACTGTGGACAAGTGCCCCGAAGGCGAATGCTGGGAAGGTAACATAGGTGTAATAACAACACTAATACCAGGAGTGGATTTCGACCCGGAAACAACCTACGCCATTATTTGCGGACCCCCCATCATGTACAAGTTTGTCATAAAGGAGTTGAGAAACAGGAATCTTCCAGATGACCACATTCTGATGTCCCTAGAGCGAAGAATGAAATGTGGCGTCGGGAAATGCGGTCACTGCCAGATAAACCAGATCTACGTTTGCAGAGATGGACCTGTGTTTAACTATTCAAACATCAAAGGTGTACCGGAGGCGTTGTGATGAAACCCAAAGTCGCGTTCTTCGACTTCGCGGGTTGCGAAGGGGATCAACTGCAGGTAGCAAATCTCGAAGAAGAACTCCTTGATTTGCTTGGACAGATCGAAGTAGTGAGTTTCCGAGAGGTCATGAAAGAGCATAGTAGCGAATATGACATTGCGTTTGTTGAGGGTTCGTGTACACGTTTAGCAGATGAAGATAGGCTCAAAGAGATTAGAAAAAACGCAAAAGTAGTCGTGGCGTTGGGTTCGTGCGCCACCATCGGCGGCATAAACAGCCTTAAGAATTCCAAAGACCCAGACGAAGTACGGTTCACAGTATATGGGGACAAGGCAAAATGGTTTGACACATACGCAGCACGACCCATAGACGCTGTCATACCAGTGGATGTCTACGTCCATGGATGTCCTATCAATAGAGAGGAGTTCCTGCATGTCGTCAAGTCGCTCTTGCTTGGTAAGAAACCCGATATACCGAACTACCCAGTTTGTGTGGAGTGCAAGAAGAACGAGAACGTATGTGCCTTTGAGAGAGGAGAGTTCTGCGTTGGTCCCGTTACAAGAGCGGGCTGTGATTCTTGTTGCGTGAATGAAGGAACAATTTGCTGGGGGTGTCGCGGATTGGTCGATAACCCCAACGAGAACTCACAGAAAGAGGTTCTGCTGAAATATGGTCTTACAGTTGACGAGACGATTAATAAGTTTAGACTTTACTTCGGTTGGCAGGAGAGGAGAAAATGAGCAAGGCAAACATGAGCATCTCTGTTCATTACGTTACAAGAGTTGAAGGACACGGCAACATATACGTCAACGTAAAGGACGGAACAGTGACCAAATGTGAATGGAACGTTTCAGAGGCACCAAGGTTTTTTGAATCAATGGTAGTCGGACGCAAATGGAGTGAACTCCACCACATTACGTCACGCATCTGTGGCATATGCTCCATTGGTCATACGTTGACATCGCTTAAGGCTACCGAATCTGCGATGGGCATAGCCATCAGCAAGCAGGACTTGAAGCTAAGAAAGTTGGCATTGCACGCAGAGAACATGCAGAGTCATGTGCTGCACGCTGGCTATCTGGTACTACCTGACCTGATGGGAGCTGGCTCAGTTATCCCGCTGGCTTCGTCTAATCCAAGCGAAGTTAAGACAGTCATCCGTTTGCACCGATTAGCTAACGAAATGTCAGATATGATCTGTGGAAGAACAACACATCCTCAGAGACTGATCCCAGGAGGCTTTTCAAAGATTCCCACAGAAAAGGAACTAGCAAACCTCAAGAAAAGGCTGCAGGATTCGATTCCAGATGTTCAAGCTGTCGCAAACCTGTTTAGACAACTAGTGCACAAATTCCCTGACTTTGAGAGAGAAACCGAGTTCATAGCCCTTACGGCTCCAGATGAATATGCGCTGTATGACGGAGCTTTGGGCTCCACAGACACCAAAGGCGCGCCCATAAGCGAGTATCTTTCGTACACAAATGAATACATTGTACCTATTTCAACAGCAAAACGCGCAAAACACGTTAGAGACTCTTACATGGTTGGCGCATTAGCTAGGCTAAACGTCAACTACGACAGACTCTCACCGCTGGCAAAGGAAGTAGCAGAGATGTTCAAACTGAGACCAGTCTGCCACAACCCGTACATGAACAGTGTTGCTCAGCTTGTTGAAGTGGCGCATGGCATAGAGGATTCGATTAAGCTGATAAATGAGCTCGAAGCAGACGGTCTGACCAAGCAAGCTGATTATCATAGACCGAAAATCGAACCCAAGGCTGGTCGAGGTATCAGCGCAACGGAGGTTCCAAGAGGTCTTCTCATCCATGACTATAGCTACAATGATAATGGTGTCTGCACGAAAGCCAACTGCGTAATACCAACCAACCAGAATCATGGCAACATTGAACAAGACATGAAAGCTATATTGCCGAAGATAATAAAGAAGCCGAAGAAAGAGATTGAATTGACCTTGGAGATGCTGGTGAGAGCCTATGATCCGTGCATTTCCTGCTCCGCACATTATCTAAACGTGCACTTTGTCTGAAGTCACAAGAATCAGCTTTGATCCATTAGCAAAGCTTCAGCTATCAGCCTTGCAAGGCTCGTCACTGCTTCCTTTGCTTCTTCCGTAAGCACTAATCCTTCACTCATCTCGAGCGATTTGAACTGGATTCCTATGAACAGCACTCTGCATTCAGGCAATACCATCTTAACATATGTCATTGCCAGCTCTAGGTTGTTTTCGTGTGTCAAGATGCCGTGCTTCACTATGTGGGTCTCATCCAAAACCATAATTCTGCCCGGTTCGATCCCTAGATTCGCAGCATCGATGAATAGCAGTCCAGAAGGCTTGAACTCTTCGATTTCCGAGAGATAGCGCACAAGATTTCTGTCAGCATCAAAGAGCGCGACTTCCGCTCTTCCCACGACTTCGTCCTCAAGCAGACGTATTGTAGCTACGCCAACGCCGTCGTCTGTTCTGTATTCGTTACCAAGCCCTACAATAGCAATTTTGTCATGCTGCCTTATGAAAGAAGCAATTTCCTGCTTATAGCTGGTGTTGTGCGGCACAGTTAGAGAAGTCCTATCGCACATAATTAGCCTTGTGGACCTTTAAGCGAAGGCCTGCTTTTGCGATGCGCGGTGGTCAAGGTGAAAAGAATAAAAGCATGAAAGTCAGATAGATCAACTTCCAAAAAACGAGAAAAGAAGTGATGGTGAAAGGAAAATGCCAATTAGAGTAGCTATAAATGGATTCGGCAGAATCGGACGACTTCTCTTCAGGGCTGCTATGGAACGAGACGCCAACATCGACTTCGTAGCCGTCAACGACCTAACAGACGCCATAACACTAGCACATCTGTTGAAATACGATTCAGTGCATGGACGAGCACCCTTCCCAGTGGAAGTAGCAGAGGACGGCATAATTGTGAAAGGCAAAAAAGTGCGCACACTGATGGAACGAGACCCCTCTAAGTTGCCGTGGAAGGATCTAGATGTTTACCTAGCCGTCGAATCAACGGGCTTATTCACAGAAAGAGACAAAGCCGCGATGCACCTCACTGCCGGAGCAAAGAAAGTCCTCATTTCAGCTCCTGCCAAAGGTCCCGACATAACCATTGTAATGGGTGTTAACCATGACCAGTATGATCACGAGAAGCACAACATACTTTCAAATGCCTCATGCACAACCAACTGTGTCTCTCCGGTTGCCAAGGTTTTGCATGAAAACTTCGGACTTAAAACAGGCTTCATGATGACCGCACACGCATACACCAATGATCAAAGAATCCAAGACTTCGTTCACAAAGATCTTCGCAGAGCCCGCGCAGCAGCGGTGAACATCATTCCCACAACCACAGGGGCCGCCAAAGCAGCTACACTTGTACTGCCCGAGCTATCTGGGCGGATGGACGGAATCGCCCTGAGAGTGCCAGTTCCAGATGTCTCGATAGTTGACTTGACCTGCGTCTTAGAGAAGAGCACAACCAAGGAAGAGATCAACGCTGCATTCAAAAAGGCTTCAGAAGGACCTTTGAAGGGAATCCTGGAATACACAGAAGACCCAGTTGTTTCACAGGATTTTCTGCACAGCACTTATTCAGCAGCCTTTGATGCGCAGTCAACAATGGTCGTAGGAGGAGACTTCGTCAAAGTGCTCGCATGGTACGACAACGAGTGGGGCTTCAGCTGCCGAATGACTGAACTCATCGAACTCATCGGCAAAAAAGCTGGCTTCTAGAGCCGCTCCCCTCTTTATTTCTTTGAACGGGCAAAATAGAATCAGGCATTCTCAACGTTAGATTGTTTTCTCTTTCTCTTGATGAAATAGTAGGCGAGAACAAGCAAGGCAAGTAAGCCCAATATTGTCAGTACAGAATAGTAGCTTTGAAGCCCTTGTCCGGTTTGAACCGTGAAACTTCTTGTGGACATTGTGGTCACCGTTCCAGCTCCATTATAGGCTTTTGCGTACCAAGTGTGACTGCCATCAATTAACTCCAACACGGTCAACGAATATCGGTCTTCGCTCACAGCGTCCATGTTTTGTCCTAGATCTCCGTCAAGACACAATTCAACCTTTGTGATTCCGCTCTCCAGATCCTTTGCAGAAACATTGAAACTAAGAGTAGATGTTGAAATACTTGCTGCATCGGTTGGCGTGTCTGCAGAAATGCTTGGCGGAGTTGTGTCCAAAACTATTGTGTCACAATGATTGGAAAGCCATCCAGCGTTGTCCTCGATTTGATAGTACACCGTCTTAGTTCCGTCGCCTGACAAAAGCGTCCATGGTTTGGTGTCTACAGACTCTTCCCAAGGCTCTGAATTCCAAGAGTCATAATTGCTGTACCTGACTTGGCGAATACCCGAGGTAGCGTCGAAAGCTGAAAGCGCCAGAGTCACAGCGGTTGAATTCGTGTATGAGGCATCCTGATCAATTGCTATTGAGCCTGAAGGAGCTGTTTTATCCAGTTTGATTTCATTCAGAATCTTAGGAATTTCCTGATAACCAAAGATGTCCACGCTCCAATACTCAAGCTTATTACTGGCACTCTCAACGGTGATTCTCGGCTGTCCATTTACGCTAACGGTCTTTGTCGGTCCATCGTTGATTCTGTAGAAAGTTTCTGCAACCTCGCCGATAGCTGAGGATGCAGTCAACAATATGTCGAAGTCGACCCTGTGCCATAAACCGTCATAATCAGCAACGGTGATCGGCAGAGTAATGCCTGTTGGAGCAAGTTTCACTAGCCATACGTCATACGATCCGGCGCCAAAGGAAGACGTGTATCCAGCAATAATGTATCCTGCATCGCTGGCTTGCCGCACAGAAGTCGCGAAATCCTCGTTAGCTCCTCCGAGCGTTATATTCCACTCTGCATCTCCTACTTCGTCTGTCTTAATCAACCAAAAATCGGCACTGCCAGCGCCGAAGGACCAAGTTGGCCCGGCTAGTAAGTATCCTCCATCACCAGATTGAATCAGCGAATAGACTTCGTCGCGCATTGCTCCTCCGTATGTTTTATTCCACTGGTGATCGCCGGAACCGTCTGTTTTGACTATCAAGTAATCGCGGCCACCAGCGCCAAAAGAGTTAGTCCATCCGGCTGCTACATACCCTCCATCGCTGGTCTGCCGAACGGAATACGCAACGTCATCGGATACTCCTCCGTAGTTCTGTGCCCATTGCTGGTTCCCATCTGAATCTGTCTTTACCAACCAGATCTCGAGGCCCATTCCTGCCACTGAAGAGGTGTATCCTGCCACTATGTATCCGCCGTCGGCAGTTTGACTGGCAGAATAGGCGAGATCCAGCCCTATGCCGCCATACGTTTTGTTCCATTGTGCGTTGCCTAAACCGTCGGTCTTGACCAGCCAGAAATCATATCCGCCGGCGCCGTAGGAATTCGTGTAACCCGCAAGTACATATCCGCCATCGAAAGCCTCTAGAACAGAGGATGCCTCTTCTTCGTTGCTGCCTCCGTATGTTTTGTTCCACTGCATATTCCCAGAGGCGTCAGTTTTGACCAGCCAGAAATCATAGAAGCCAGCACCATAAGAGCCGGTGCGGCCTGATAATGCGTATCCTCCGTCGCTGGTCTGGATCACTGAATAGGCTTGATCGTACAGCGGTCCTCCGTACGTCTTATTCCATTGGATGTTGCAATCAGCGTCTGTCTTGGCGAGATAGAAATCGGGACCGCCGGCGCCGAAGGACCAAGTTTCCCCAGCTATTACGTATCCTCCGTCACTAGTCTGCTGAATAGACTCGCCACGGTCATCGCTGGTGCCTCCGTATGTTTTGTTCCAATGAATGATAGGTGGGTCAGATGTGCCCAGTTGACTTGGTTGGTCGAGCGAAGCAAGGGCAAATAGTGGGTTTTGAGCAAATGGCTTTTCAATGTGTCTATTCGTGCCAACAATCGTGTTCGCCAGCGAAATGACTAGGATACCTAGCATAAGTACAGCTATGGCTAGACTAGGCTTGACTTTCTTTTCCAGTTTCTAGTTCTCCTTTGGGAATTCGAAGAGCCTTGTGTTCTTGGATTGATGTAAGTAAGTAATGACAACACGCCTAAATACCTAGCCTGGTTTTTGTCAAATACGTCATTCGATCGTAGGAAACAAGACTACAGTATGAGAAAGCATAAAAATCTGTTGATAGTAGAAGGCAAGCAATAAGCAACGCAAGTTGTGCTTTCAATTGGTATCCATATATATGAATGGAGTAGGATAAAATGCCAAAAATATTGACGCTGGATGATTTCGACTTCAAGGGCAAAATAGCTCTGGTTAGAGTTGACTTCAACAGCCCAGTAGACCTAAACACCAAGAAAGTCTTAGACGACACACGAATCAAGGCACATGGAGAATCCACCATCAAGGAGTTATCTCAGAAAGGCGCAAAAGTCGTCATTCTGGCTCATCAGGGCAGACCGGGCGAAGCAGATTTCATCCCTTTGAAAGAACACGCCCAAATACTCGGCAAAATATTGGCCAAACCAGTGAGATACGTTGATGATGTTTTCGGTGAAAAGGCTCAGAAAGCCATTAAAGAGCTGAAAAACGGCGAGATTCTTGTTCTGGACAACGTTCGCAGCTTTGCGGATGAACAGAAGAAGGGAACACCTGAAGATCATGCGAAAACAGAATTGGTCAGAAAATTAGCTCCTTTGGCCAATGTGTTTGTAAACGATGCCTTCGCTGCAGCCCATCGGGCTCATGTGTCAATTGTGGGCTTCACAGCTGTGTTACCTAGTGTCGCCGGGCGAATTATGGAGCGGGAAGTCAAAGCGTTAACAAAGGTTGTTCAGAATCCTGAGAAGCCATGCGTCTATGTCTTGGGTGGAGCCAAAGCTGATGATGCATTAAAGATCAGCCAGTACGTGTTGAAGAACAATATTGCTGACCATGTGTTGACTGGAGGCGTTGTTGGCCATTTGTTCTTAGCTGCTAAAGGAGTTGACCTGGGCAAGCCTAATATGAAGTTTTTGGAGAAAAAGGAGCTTACACAGTTTGTTCCCGGCATACGGGAACTGATGAAGAGTTATCCGAAGAACATTGAGGCGCCTGTGGATTTGGCTGTTGAAGCGGACGGAAAACGGATGGAGATTCTTGTCAGCGCGTTGCCCACAAGATATCCAATCTTTGACATTGGAGCCCAGACAGGGAGGAGATACGCTGACATCATCAATGGAGCGAAATCGATAGTTGTTAGTGGTCCCATGGGTGTCTTCGAAAACAGGCAGTTTGCTTTTGGAACCACCAAAACGTTTGAAGCCATAGCCTCGTCTCAAGCGTTCTCACTTGTTGGCGGAGGACATTCCATTGCTGCAGTTGAGGAACTTGGACTAGCCAAGAAAATGGGATACATAAGCACGGCTGGAGGCGCCCTAATAGAATTCCTCATGGGCGAACAGTTACCAGGAGTCGCAGCCTTGGAAAAAGCGGCTGCTAGAGCTTGACCATTTCTCTTTTTTGGCTTTGAGGCTTGGTTATTTTCGCTTAAAGACTGAGAGAAAGGCCACTACGAGGAAAGCTACTCCGGCCCAGAAGAAGCTGCCGCTTAGGAAATAAACTACAACTGCTATGATCGCTGCGGGTAGGAAGAACAGCAAGACTTTAGCGACGACTATGATTACGATAAGCCCTATAACTAGAAGAACAAGCAGCAGGATAACGTCAAACAGAAGCCCAAATCCCAATTGGGGAAGGAAAGAAGATATCGGCAGTGAGGTCATCTGAAATCCCTTTCGGCAGAATTACATTGAAGACTCTATTTAAGGTTTTATTGAAGGACTCTGCGGAAAGTCAAGAAAGGTCTGGACTTGAGAAAACAGCAGCCTGGCGATACATGGACAGATACGGAACCGACATAGTCAACAGACAAGTTGAATGAGAGGATCAGGCCAAAGCGTTAAGCAGAGTCACAACGCCACCGAACAACAAAGTTAATCCACCATCAAGCGCGATGCCAATTGCTATGTAAGCAAGTCCAAATACAGCGAAAATTCCAGCTAGAATCAGAAACAGTCGCCTCGTTTTTCGCCCCCTGTCAAGCGTTGGTTCAAGATGAAAGCTAAGAAGATTTTCCAAGGCTAAAGAGGACTTGATCCTTAGCTTCTAAGGCACCCTGCATATCTAGCGTAGAATTTGCGTGCTATCCCAAGACTTTAATAGCTTGCGAACTTATGGATACGAAGTTTGGAGCGTTTGGATATGGCAAGAGAAATGATAGGTTTGTACCATATTTTCATATTGATAGACACGGATCCAGGCAAAGATATGAAAGTTGAAGAGCGACTCTTGAAGTTAAATGAGATTGTTGAAGTTCATTTTGTCAGCGGGCAGTATGACATACTTGCTGTTGCGGACATTAACCTTCGCGGAAAGCCAATATTTTCCACAGTTCAAGAGCTTTCTCAAGATCTGATTCAAAGGATCAGGAAGATTCCAGGCGTTCGTGACACCAATTCCATGGTGCCGTTCCGTTCATTAGTAAAGAAACACGAGAAAAGCGAGTAAGTAGAGATTTCACTCTCTTTCCCACCCTTTCCTGCTTCTATCTTAATTCTGCACGGATGTTGAACTATGTTTTCATGCAAAAATAGCGAAGCGTTCAAGCTTGATCCTTCAGCTTCTCAACACACGCACTCTACAGGAGCCAGCGCTCGCAGTAAGTCTTCATATCTCTTAGCTGATCTAACGTAGATGATGCCCTGCTCAAGATCAGCGTGTTTGGCTATCTGCTTAAGCTTCTTTCCCATGCCTTCAATCGTAGTCTAGCATAACCTTTAGAGAGTAAATGAACCAAAAGCTACAAAATACCCGGTGGTTTAGTTGTGGTAGCGGGGGGTAGATTTGAACTACCGATCTCTGGGTTATGAGCCCAGCGGGTTAACCTGGCTACCCCACCCCTGTAGGACCATCAGCTAGGTCTCGCTACGGTTTTTCCCCGCCACCTTCAGATGTGAATGGGGTGCGTGCTTAAAAGGTTTTTATGGACGGATTCGTATGCCTATAGCCCGTTTAGTCTACTAGGTGTATCCTATGCGTTTAGACAAATCTGTTTTCCGCACGTTAGCTCAGCCTGTTTTTGAGAAGCCTGTTCTGGTTGAAGGTTTGCCGGGCTTCGGCAATGTAGGCAAGTTGTCGGCTCGTCTGCTGATTGAATTCACTCGCGCCGAAGTTTTTGCTGAGTTGTATTCGCCTTCGTTTCCAGATTTTGTGAATGTTGAGAAAGATGGAGTTGCTCGTCCGCCTCATTATGAGTTTAGTAGAGCGGTTTTTGGGAAGGCGGAGTTTCTGGTTTTAACCGGTGATGCTCAACCAGTGCGTGAGGATGTGGTAGCTCACTATACACTATGCAATGAAATCTTGGACTTTGCTGAGCAATTTGGATGCAAGTTCCTAGCCACTATGGGCGGTGTACCTCAGCCTCGTCCCGCTGGTGAGGTTTATGTGGCTGCCACGTCCGTGGAGCTTGCGGTTGAAACCATGGAGAAAGGCGCTGTCTTGTATGGTTCTGGGCGGATTGCAGGTGCGGCTGGTTTGATGCTGGGCTTGGCTAAGGAACGAGGTTGGGAAGGAATCTGCCTATTAGGCGCGACTACGGGCCTGAAGGCGGACAAGAATGCAGCTTTCAACGTGTTCAAATTTTTGATGAGGCTGTTTGGTGTAGAGGCTGGACTGAACAACAGAAAAGATGAATCGCAAGAGAAACCCTGATTCTGGCAAAACTAGTATGCAAAATTCCAGTGTCACTGTAATTGGAGGCATCTTCGGGGCGACCCAATTTTCCTCGACATCTGAAGGCCCTTTCAGATGGAAAATGTTTTAGGCTATTCACACTTTAACATTCATAAAGTGAACTATATGGCCAAATGTCCAAAGTGCAAGAGAGAAGTCGGCAAGCCCAAAAAGACTTGGAAGATGGCTGGAAGGAAAGACAAGAGAGGCAAGAGAACTGAGCTCACAATCGGGCTCTTTGAATGCTGCGGCAAAACTTTCAGATCAGTGCTTAACAAGCGTAAGATCTAAAACCAGCGCGCGTGTGGGATTTGAATCCACTGGGAAGTGGCGATGTCTCCACTCTCGCGCAACTTCCTTCTTTTTTCTGCTCTGCCATGAAGCTTTCCTCGGCGCATTTCTTGGCGACCTTGGTTGAGTCTGACGCGTAGTTTTTTCCTCGTTTTTGCGGATTGACGAAGGTAAATCCTAAAAGTGTTTGGCGACAGTATTGGTTTCGGGCGAAAGAGAATGTCTGTAGCTGTGCCTTTTTCTCTGCGTGTTCGTTTGGGACGATGTGAAGTTGAAATCAGTGGCAGCAAGGATGATGTTTTGCGTACTGTTGAGGATTTGCCTAATCTTGTCGCGGTGATTTCTGAAGCTTTTTCGCAGGCTGGAGTGGAAGTATCGCAGAATGAAGTTGGTGTGCAGTCTGTATCTCCCGTGTCATCGTCTCAGTCTTCGTCCCATGCGCATGTTTATCCCAGCATTCGGTCAACTGGTGGTTGTGCAGATGCTGTTCTGAGGTTGCTGGCCACTCATTGGGGCAGGGCGTCGCCTAAGACGTTGCCCGAGATCGTAGAGGCTATGCGAGCGAACGCGGTTCACTATCCAGTGACAACATTGTCTGGTGTTCTGAATTGGCTGGTGAGGAAAGGTAAGGTGAAGCGTTGGAAGACAGATAAAGGGTATGTGTACGTTTTGGCTCAGGCTACTGCGATGCCGAGTCAGGCTTCGATTCAGGCAGAGACTGTTGCAGCTGCATCCAGTGAGGGATGAATATTATGGCGAAGATTAGGGCACGTATCAAAACGGCTTTTGGACAGATAGAGGTTGAAGGGGAATCACCTCGGGAACTGGTTGAAGCCTTAAAGACGATTACGCCTGAGTTTGTTGATGAAGTTGGCAGTTTGATATCGAGTAAAATTGCTGGCGCTGCCAAGGTTGGGTTGGAAGGCATTGTTGAGTTGACGACTGAAGGGCCTGTTGTGACTACTCGGGAGAAGCTGTCACATTATGAGGCTATTGGCTTGGTTTTGTTTGCGTCGGAGCAGAAAATCAGTACGGCTGCGAAGATTAATGATTTGCTCAAGTCGAGTGGGATCAAGTCAATGGTGCCGGCAAGGCTGAACGAGATGACTAAAAGAGGCTTGGTGTTCAAGCCTGATCCCTCGCGTCCCGAGTTCAAGCTGACAGTGCAAGGTGAAAAATGGATAGAAGACGAAGTACTGCCGAGGCTGAAGGGCGCCACAAAGTGAGTGACGCATTCGGGTAGCCCTGAGATCGTTTGTAAGTAGCAGTCGACTGTTGTTTGGCGCTTTGTCGATATTTGGCTAATGAAAAATAGCCCCATCATCACGGTGAATGTTGGAGGCTGCAGGAAAACAAATTTCAAAAGAAGAAGGAGACAAGCGCCTTACACCTTCTTCTACCTCGCTCTTATGTTGCGTGTGATTTGGGGCTAAGTTGCGAAAATGTTATTCTATGTTTATGAATCATAAAACCAGTTAAACTAATTGCGTAGTTGAGCTTTGTAGGATGAATCTTTATGAGCGAATCGGACCGAACAGTTACGGTCTGTGTCAAGTATGGCGGTGTTGAACACACGTTTACTGGAGATATAAACAGTGTCTGGATTAGCGTGAACAAATTCTTTGGCGAAATGGTTCCAGCGTTTGACATTGCCCGCAAAGTGACTTTGACTGTCGATCTTGCCAATTTGATTGAAGACTTCAAGGATATAGTCGCAATAACGCCTGAAGGACCGGAACTGCTAATATCGAAGGGGAAGTTGACGGATAGTGAGGCGTTGAGGCTCTACCTCCTAGCGGCTTACATTGGATTCAAGCTTGGCAAACTGAGTCGAGAAGCCTTGACCCGGGAAGAGCTGCAAGTTAAGCTTGGAAAGAGCATGAAAATAACGACCACAAGGCTGGGCGAATTGGTCAAACAGGGAATGGTGGCTAGAACAGAGGAAGGAAACTACAAGATAACAACGATAGCCATTGCACAACTGCAGACAGAAGTGCAGCAGAAATCCTTGCCTAGAGTTCCCTGATTACCAATGTCGTTCTGCCCTCTTGGAATTTGAAGGGAGCTGCGAAACTCACAACGAAAATCAACGTGAACAGGTTCTGGTTTCTCTTTCCCTCAGTGTTCTTCTCAAAATTTTTCCAGACGATGTCCTTGGTATATTGTCAACGAACTCGATTTGCCTTATCCATTTGTATTCTGCTATTCTGCGTTTGACAAAATCAGTTATTTCTCTCGCAGTGGATTTCATCTTGGGCTTCCTGACGACGAATGCTTTCGGAATTTCGCCTGCGTAGGGATCAGGCACGCCGATAACTGCGCAGTCGGCTACAGCTGGATGTAGGAACAGTAGTTTCTCAAGTTCTACGGGTGATACGCTGAAGCCCTTGAACTTTATGACTTCTTTCCTTCTATCCACAAGGTATTCATAGCCCTCCTCGTCGATTCTTGCTATGTCTCCAGTTCTGAACCATTTTTCGCCTTCAATTGTCAGGAATGCCTCTTCGGTTTCCTTCGGTTTGTTCCAGTAACCCTTCGTGACTTGGGGTCCTTTGATTACAAGTTCTCCTATGTCTCCGGTTGGAAGCTCTTCGCAGGTGTCTGGGTCTATTACTTTGTGTTCTGTGTTCGACACTGGTATGCCTTGGGACTCGATCTTGATTCTATCCCACGGGTTTGAAGCCACGACAGGGGAAGCTTCGGTTAGGCCCCATTGATGGTGAACTGTTACTCCGGTTAATTCCTGAAACTTCTTCGCCACTTCTGGAGATATTGACGCAGCTCCGTTGGAGACGAAGCGAAGCGATGACCAATCATATTTGAGTAGGTCTCTGTAGCCTATGAGGGCTATGAATATTGGTGGAACAAGAAACGCGTATGTCACCTTATGCCTTTCAACTAGCTTGCAGAAACTTTCTCGATGAAATTCCCTCGCCACAACTTGTGTAGCTCCTATGCAAAGTGACATAAGCATGCCGACTACCATTCCAAAAATGTGGTAAAACGGTGTCACGTTCAACGGTATATCCTTTTCATGCACCTGAAAGGCCACAGATGACTGAAGAATGTTGGATACTATGTTGTAATGTGTGAGCATGACGCCTTTGGGCGTCCCCACTGTGCCGCTTGTGTAAGGAAGCACGCACAAATCGTCCCTTGGACTGATGTCAACACTCAGCGGTTTTGACTGGTGTTTCTGAATAAGTTGATGAAATGAGAATGTGCGAGGTTGCCTCCTGCCAATTACAACAACTCTTTTTGTACCGAGGATTTTTGGCAGAGCTCTTCTTATTCTTGGATACAATTTGTCTCTAACAATAATTGTTTCAGCGGATGAATCATTGACGATGTACTCTATTTCCATCTCTTTGGACATTGGATTAAGGGGCACAACTATGGCACCAGTCTCTACAACAGCGTTGAAAGCAATCTCAAACTCGGGAGTATTCCATTCGTATAGGCACACTCGGTCGCTCTTCGCAACCCCTATGTCTCCTAGTGCTATGGCAAATCTGTTCACTCGTGTCCAGAAATCGTCGAAAGTGAGTTTCACTGGATGAACAACCGCATATTTTCGGGGCAGTTTTTTGGCTGATTTGTTCAGAAACTCGGTTAATGACGTTTCTGGATAACTCAACGGTGGCGCTCTCAGCAATACCATCCTGTACCCATCAAGCTATTCTGCGTGTCATTCATAAATAAACTAGAGCCACTACAAGCGCAATGCGCGAGCTGTGTGTCTCTCTCAACGTGACTCAGAGAGAGTATCAGTCAGTGTGTTTGGGTCTGGGATAGAAGTTCTATCAAGAAAATAGCGCTTACTGGACGTTCAGCTTTCGAAATTGTGGTGTGCGCGCATCGTTTTGGCTAGCCGTAGTAGTTGATTTCTATATCTTCAATTGCAGCCCACAAGTGCGCCACTGAGGAAGACCCGGAACGCCAAAGATTTCCCTCGAAGCGGAAATCGTCTATGTGGAGGGTCTGTTGGCGTGCAACAGTGAGCAGAAGCATGTATTCTCCTATGGCTTCAGTTCGTTCACCAATCGCTGCGTCAAGAGCCAATACCCATGCAAAATAGCTGCTTTGTCCAAGGTCACTCTTTCCTTTAGAGACAGCAACACTATACCCCAATTTTCCAAGATAGGATACGTCGGCATTGCCCCTTGCAAGAATTCTTGGTTCTACATCTAACAGATTCGGGTCAGTCACATACGCGCTCACTTTGTTCGCTGGACCGTTCGGGTCGTCAAAACCACTACTGTCTAACCGCCAGTTGCTGTCGGTTGGGTTAGGAGAGGTTTTCGCAAATACGCGTATCGCATAGATGTCTCCATTTCCATTTGTTGAATCTGCAAGGTAGAATTCCATTATCACAGCAATTCGATTGCCGCCTTCTCCAGTCACATCGAGAAAGTACGTATTACCGATCCATCTTGCTGAATCAATAGTTTCGGCAGGGTCGATGGATACAGCGCTCTTGAATGTGACTTGGCTATCAGCCTTTAACATAACCGCTCCAGGATACTCACTAACGAAGTCAACGATGAATCTTACATCTCCGGTTATCACTAAATCTCGCTCCAGTGAGTAGCCAGCAACTCTCTTGCTCGTCGCAGGATAGACCCCGAAATACAGCACAGATGAAACAACCAAGGAAAGCATAACGCCCAACATCAAATACAGGAGCATCTTTCGACCGTTCAGCATTAGCATTCCTCAGTCGATAGACTTGTCGAAAACCAATACTTAATTCTAATTATAGAACCATCAATCGTTCTAATGATAGTACTTTAAAGCAAGAATACGAGATTATGACGCATCAGATAATGGCCGCTCAAGAGCAGTGAGTGAACTCATTGTCAGAAAGAGATCTCGAATTGGAATTAAGAGGCAAGACTCTTCAGATATACTGGTACATGTTGCGGGCTAAGAAACCAGTCACTGCAAGAGAAGTTCAAAGAGGTCTCCACCTATCCAGCCCCAGCGTGGCCATTCATCATCTTGAAAAACTAACAAGACTGGAACTAATCAACAAAGACAACATGGGACAATATAAGCTCATTGAAGAAGTAAAAGTGGGACTGCTCCGATTCTTCATAGGAACAGGTGGATACATCATCCCACGATACTTTCTTTACCTTGCATATTTCGCAGGATTACTCATCTTTTACGTTATCGCATTCAACCTGACCTTCAACATAAAAGACATCTACATTATGGTCCTAGGTTTGTCAAGTATCACAATATCAATCTACGAAATAATGATGATTCGCCAAATGAAAAAGACCTAACAATTCTCACTAAAGCGCGCAAAGCGATTTATGCGCAACTTCAATAATCATTGGTATGGTCCAGATTCTGAGCGGATGTTTGACTGAAATGGTTGGTGAATAGAATCGAGTAATTTTGTTTCAAGATGTTGCAAGGTTTGTCCTTCTCACCTTGGTTATAGTTGTGGTTGTTGTGGCTGTTGATACGCTTGTGTTATCATTGCTTGGTCTAGGTGACGGTGTGAAACTTAAAATGCTCTTCTTTTTCGAAGCATTTGCTATGATGCTCCTCGGCGCGGCTGGCTGGGGCTTTCGTGAACATGTATTCATTCCAGTGGGCTGGAAGAAAGCAAGCATATATCACCTACGGTGGACACCACCAACTTACGTTGGGGTTTTGCTCTCAGTTGCCGTGGCTGGTGTTCTGCTGCTTTTATTAGCTGTTCTTCTGTAATGTCCTACGTTTTTATGGACACGAGTCGACAGGCAACCGCTGCATGATTGGCTCACCTCGTCAATGCACGGGCGCTTGGAAACCATTTTAAATGCGTACAGTTTAGCTAACACACTGTGAGGGTCGATTTAGTCTCTCTTAGAAGGAGATGTCATGAAGAAAAATCTAGTCATCGAGACCATGCTAAGCCACAAATCTATTCGAAAATATACGAATGAAATGCCTTCTCACGATGTGATAGAAATAATTGTGAGAGCTGGTCAGCAGGCGCCATTCGCTTTTCAGTGTTACAGCATATTATTGTCGAGAAATCAGAAAAAGCATCCTTACGGAGCACCGCTGCTATTCAC
>JGI24422J19971_10000030_pt1 | contig 56735 bp, 37 predicted proteins | sample DeeMarSWOR152_54_FD_19971 | JGI IMG/M metagenome (IMG submission 19971) | reverse complement strand
CTCGGAGACATCACGGTTGAAATCTACGAGAAGGCTGCACCGATCACGGCCTCCAATTTTTTAAGGTATGTGGATGAGGACCGTTTTCAAGACTCCTGTTTTTACAGGGTCGTCAGGATGGACAACCAGCCTGATGATAAAATCAAGATCGAGGTCATTCAGGGAGGATTGGCATTCACCAGCAGGGATAAGATGCTTCCTCCTATCAAGCACGAAACAACCAAAAATACCGGAATTCTCCATAAAGACGGAGCGATTTCCATGGGCAGATTGGGACCCGGGACTGCGACTTCTGAATTCTTCATCTGCGTCGGAGACCAGCCAGAGCTGGATTTCGGCGGCAGACGGAATCCGGACGGACAGGGTTTTCCTGCTTTCGGGAGAGTCTTGAAAGGAATGGACGTGGTCAGGAAAATTCATCTGCAGCCCGCAGAAGAACAGATGCTCGTCTTCAGGGTGAAGATCTCCAATATCGTTAGAGTCAGGTGAGACCTGCTTTCGGGTTTACAGAACTGCGGTCAATACTCGATTCAGAGACACGCGTTTCAGGAAAGGAAGGCAGGAGCAAAATCAGCAAACAAAGACCTCCTAGAGAGGCTGTCCACTACTCTGCATTTGCCACTTTCTCCGGATATTATGATAAGGTGACCGACACGGAAACATTGTTGAAAGAATTTTAGAACTGATTGTGATATCATCCCTATCCACAGGAATCATGAAACGCAAATCTCCATCAAGCCTTTAGGTGTTATCTTCTATTAAAGGAGCCTCTGCGGGCTGGTCATGATCAAGCTTGTCAATATCATTTACGGGGGAAAAGCGATGAAAAGATTAAACTTTAAACGGATAATTCTTTCTGCAGTCTTACTTATCCTGGGCATCCGGTGTATCGGATGCAAAGCGAAAGCTGCCCTGGAGGATAGAATCCTCTGGTATGAGAGGCCGGCTGCCTACTTTGAGGAAGCCCTGCCACTTGGAAACGGCCGGATCGGAGCCATGGTCTACGGCACCGTCCCTTCAGAACACATCCTGCTGAATGAGGAAACCTTGTGGGCCGGTGGACCTGTGGATCCCGATATGAATCCTGGCGCGGTCAAATACCTGCCCCTGGTTCGTGAAGCATTGTTCAAGGGAGACTATCCTCTTGCCGATAAGCTTGTCCGGAACATGCAGGGAAAATTCTCCCAGTCATTCTTGTCTCTGGGAGACCTTTACCTTGACCTGCATCACGTCCAGGATGTGGAAGAGTATCACCGCGAGCTGGACCTGAGGAAAGCGGTTGCCACTACCAGGTACCGGATCGGCGATACGACCTTTCAGAGAGAAGTGTTCGTTTCTTTTCCTGATCAGTTGCTTTTTATTTGGCTCTCAGCCAATGATCCCGGAGCGCTTGACTTTACCCTTCGCTGCTCCAGCAAGCTCCGTTACAAAGTGCGGACCACAGAGGATCACTTTTTAGTCCTCGATGGACGCGGCCCTGTCCATGCCGCTCCCAACTACCTGGGCGACATCCCCGATGCCCTCGTCTACGACGACGATCCTGAGGGAAAGGGTATGCGGTTCCAGGTGCAGGCTTGCATCCTGGAAACAGACGGGACACTGGAACACTCGGAGACGACAGTATCCGTTCATAAAGCTCAAAACGCCCTCATCGCCGTGGCCGTAGCCAGCAGCTATAACGGCTTTGACAAGGAGCCGGGGATCGAAGGGAAGAACCCCGCAAAACAAGCCGAAACCTGGTTGAAAAAAGTTCAGGGCAGACCTTATCAAGGATTGAAAGAGGCGCATATTCGGGATTTCAGAAGCTTTTTCGACCGGGTAGAATTCTCTGTGGGGAAAAACCCTCAAAAAGAACTCCCCACTGACCAGCGGCTTCAGCAGTACCGGGAAGGAAAAGAAGACCCTGACCTGGAAAGCCTGTATTTTCAGTTCGGCCGGTATCTTCTGATCAGTTGTTCCCGGCCCGGAGGCATACCTGCCAACCTGCAGGGAATCTGGAATCCTCATCTGCGCCCGCCATGGAGCAGCAACTACACCACCAACATCAACGCAGAGATGAACTACTGGCCAGCCGAGGTCTGCAACCTGCCGGAGATGCATGAACCTCTGCTGCGGTTCATCGGCAACCTGGCTGTTACAGGCCAGGTCACAGCCAGGACTTTTTTCGGCTGCCGGGGATGGTGCTGCAACCACAACACCGATATCTGGGCCATGACCAATCCTGTCGGCGATTTCGGTAAGGGACATCCGGTCTGGGCCAATTGGCCGATGGCCGGCGCCTGGCTCAGCCTCCATCTCTGGGAGCATTACGATTTCAACCGCGATTCAGGATGGCTGAGAGATTATGCCTATCCCCTGATGAAAGGAGCGGCACTGTTCTGCCTGGATTGGCTGATAGAGGGACCGGACGGCTGTCTGGTTACAGCCCCGGCCACATCGCCGGAAAACCTGTACAAGAATCCACAAGGATATGCCGGGGCTGTCTCGATCGGCACCACGGCTGACCTGGCTCTCATCCGGGGACTTTTCAGGAAGATCCTCAAGGCCGCCGAGGTCATACAAGCGGATGAAGATTTCCGGGAAGAAGTCCAGAAGGCGCTGGACAGGCTCTGTCCTTATAAGGTCGGCCGAAAAGGAAACCTCCAAGAATGGTATTATGACTGGGAAGACAACCATCCTCAGCACAGGCATATGTCTCATCTGATCGGCCTTCATCCGGATAATCAGATCTCCCCGTTCACAAAACCCCAACTGGCTGAGGCCTGCCGCAGGTCACTGGAGATAAGGGGAGACGGAGGCACTGGCTGGAGCAAGGCCTGGAAGATCAATCATTGGGCAAGATTACTGGACGGGAATCATGCCTATAAAATGCTCCAGACTCACCTCAATTATGTGAACCCTTCACCTGAAACTCAATACTCCGGAGGGGGGACCTATCCCAACCTGTTCGATGCCCATCCGCCCTTCCAGATCGACGGGAACTTCGGCGGCACAGCCGGGATCGCTGAAATGCTGCTCCAGAGCCACAACAATGAAATCCACCTGCTGCCAGCCCTACCCCATGCCTGGCCCGAAGGCTGGATAAGGGGATTGAGAGCCCGTGGCAGCTATACCGTGGACCAGGAATGGAAGGACGGAAAGCTTCTTCAAGCCGTGATCCGTCCGGATTTCAGCGGAGAGGTGAAAATCAGGTACGGGGACCATGTCAAAACCTTAAAGATGAAATCAGGGAAGAAATACCGAATAAAATTTTAGAACCTTCTGTCCAGCACTCTCATAAAATAATGCAAGAAGCGAGAAACAAGAGCTGTCCTTTTCTGGAATAAACATCTGAAGCCGGCTCACTTCAATAGTACGGATAAATCCTCTACTTTGGAGTAAAAATACTTCCGAAACAGAGGCTCCGGATCGTAGCCTGTCATCTCTTTGATCAAATCCTGGACGGAAAGCTTTTTATGGCGCTTTTGACAGACAGCGGCAAAAACCTGGTCCAGGCTGGCTTCTGGATTGTAAGAATGGATTTCCCGGTCTAACTTGGAGGCGAAAACAGGCATCAAACCGTACATGTCTCCGCCTCCTTTTCGATTGTCATAGTTAGCCGAAGATTCCGCCAGAGTATAAAGCTTTCCTTCACGTTCCACGACTCTCTGATGTTCCTGAAGGCACCTCTTTATAAAGAGGTTGAACTGCAGTTGATCTATAAGTCCCGACCTGAGCAGAATTTTCGCAGCCATATAAGTATGAACGCCCTCCCGAAACCAGGCCGGGCTTCGATAATTTGTCCACCAGTGAAGCATCTCATGGACAATCGTAATCCAATTGTTTTCCGATATAATGGTAAAGCCAAGAGAAGTCCCTCCTCCAATGCTCTTACTGGGTACAACCGCAATCCCAAAATTATCGGCAGCGAGTTGACCACAGTCATTCCAAGCGTCATGGAATACGGACTTGAGCGTAGTGATAGCTTCTGTCAAATCCACATCATAAACTCCCTCTATAATACCGACCCGGAAAAATTTGTCTTCGACCTTCTCTTCTGTGAGCTGAGCAGCCTTTCCGGCAACCCAAAGCGTCTTCTGTGTATCGACAAAACGCTGGAGACCCTCGCTGCCCAGCACAAGCGTCCAGCCAGAGGGCAGCTTCCAGGAAACATCCACAAACTCGCTTGCCAGGCCTTTTATTCCCAAAAAAAGGCCTTCCCGGGCAAGAACGAAATTCGAAAATCCCATCAAACGTTTTCTGTATCCCGGTCGAGATTCGGTCACGCATCTCAGCCTATAAATGACTTTAACGTCGCCCTTGGCAGGCAGATCACTGAAAGATACAATATCTCCTGTCCTCTTCGACTTTACGGAAATCTCCCTATCCCCGACAAACCAATGAATGCTCTCCATCTGGCCGAAGTCTTTTAAGTAGAGAACTCTGCCCTGAAGCTTCAAATCAGTATGGACAGTTATGAATTGGCCGTTTTTATCGGGAATTACTTTGTAGTGACAAAAAGGTTGTCGTTCGTCCAAAATACGCCCTGAACCGCAAAAACAGAATGCAAACCAACTAATCAAAGTAAGGACTACCAATTCCAGCAAGGGGCGAAGCAGCGAGGTCTCTGTCTTTCTCATTTATCCTTACAATAGCATTTTGCTTTTTTTTCGACAATCCATAGGATAGCTCTCCTCAACCCTTTGCTGCCCGGTTCTCAATTTTTGAATATAAAAGACAAGTCGAATGTTCATTCCTGGACATCATGTGTTCGTCATCGGACATTTCTTCCACAGGTTGTCCCGAAAATTCCGATTCTTAGCCAAATAAATTCATATGGCACATTTCTTGCCGATAAATATGCAATAAAGGAGTAGCCAATGATCAAACATTACTTAAAAATCGCCTTTCGGAACCTGGCCAAACAAAAAATCTATTCAGCCATCAACATCCTGGGCCTGGCGGTTGGCCTGACCGGTGCCATCCTGATCTTTCTTTTTGTCCAGAATGAGCTGTCATACGACCGCTTTCACGAAAACGAAGATAACCTGTACCGCGTTTATGTCATCTTCCATGCCGAAGACGGAAGCATTGACCGCACCTTCAGAGGCATCACCATGCCCATGGGACCTGCGATAGAAGAATATTTTCCGGAAATCATCCACTCCATCCGGGTGGACAGCAATAATGCCACCATTCGCATAGAGGGAAAGCTTTTCAGCGAAAAAGTCACCCAGGTGGATAAGTCTTTTTTTCAGTCCTTTTCCTTTCCGTTGATTTCAGGTAATCCCGACTCAGTGTTCTCCCAGCCCAATGCCATGGTCCTCACAGAGAATCATGCCCGGAAATATTTCGGAGATGAAAATCCCATCGGCAAAACCTTGACCCTGATCAGCGGACAGGAACAGAGCGACTTCGTGGTCACCGGGGTCTCGGCCCAGCCCCCTTCCAACTCCACCATCACCTTTGACATCCTGATCGATATAGAAAGCGGAAACAGACTTCAGATGAACACGAGGTGGCAGGATAACTGGGGCGGCTTCGGCTGGCAGACTTATGCTCTCCTCAACAACAGGGATTCTGTAAGCAATGTGCTGGATAGGATCCCAAATTTCACTGCTCTGTATTATGGGCCTGAGATCGAGAAATGGCGAAGCCGGGGACGGTGGAAGGGAGAAGGCATGCCAGTCTCGTTCGGGCTCCAGCCCATCGCCTGTGTTCACCTGGATCCTTACGTCACAGGCTCTCTCAATTTAAGAGCCATATTCATCCTCAGCGGCATCGCTTTCATTGTCCTGCTCATCGCCTGCATCAATTTCATGAACCTCTCCATAGGACGGGCTTCGGCCCGGTCATTAGAGGTCGGCATGCGCAAAGTCCTGGGCGCTGAGCGGCGGCAGCTTATCCGCCAGTTCTGGGGAGAATTCCTGGCCATAACCGGTATTGCCATGGCCGCCGGCCTTGTCCTGGCAGAGTTGATCCTTCCGGTCTTCAACCGGCTTTCAGGCAGGAGCCTGAGCCTAGGAGGAATATTCCATCCCTTACATATTTTGATCCTCCTGGCTCTGCTCGTGGTGGTGGGCATCGTGTCAGGGAGCTATCCAGCCCTGATAATGTCCGGGTTCCGTCCAGTGGAAATACTCAGAGGAAAGCTGAGGATCGGTGGGAAAAAGCCCTTGACCAGAGCCCTGGTCGTCGTTCAATTCGCCCTCTCCGTTTTTCTGATCATCGCCACCATCATCATGGGACGCCAGATCCATTTCATGCTCACCGCGAATCCCGGCTTCAACAAGGAAGGGGTGGTGGTTATCTCAACCCAGGAGCCGGAAGCTGAGGCCAGCAACGCCATCCTGAAGCTTTTCAGGGACCGACTGGGGCAGCAGTCGAATATCGTCTCCATCTCGGGAACAGCCACAAAAATCGGCAATGTCGGCGTTTATCCTTTTAAAAAGGATGGGCGGGAGGTCGAAGTTTATCAGAACCGTGTGGATTATGATTTCTTCAAGACCATGGGTATCGAAGTGGTTCAGGGACGCACCTTCTCTCCTGAATTCGCTACGGATACTGAGGCTGTGGTGGTCAACGAGAAACTGCTCAAAGAGCTGGGGATAGAAGACCCTCTGGGCAAGCCGCTCGAGGGATATTACATACCTTTGACGATCATCGGTGTGGTCAGGGATTATGTCTTTGAAGATTTCCGGCACAGCATTCTTCCTGCTCTCCATCATAACAAACCGAACTGGGGAATCAGTCAGATGCTGGTGCGGATATCCCCGCAGAATATCTCCGGGACTCTATCGCTGCTGGAAAGAACCTGGAAGGATATCCAGCCGAACAAACCCTTCCTCTACTCCTTCCTGGACGAGACGATGGAAGCCATGTACAACGAAGAAAAAAGATGGGGGGCTATCGTCGGCTATTCCTCAGCGCTGGCTGTCGTCATCGCCTGCATGGGCATCTTCGGGCTAACATCCATCGCNGTCAACCGCAGGACCAAGGAAATCGGCATCCGCAAAGTCCTGGGGGCCAGCGTTCCCCAGATCATCGACATATTGATACGGGAATTCCTCTGGCTGGTCGGAATTGCCAACATCATCAGCTGGCCGCTCGCCTATTTTGCCATGAAAACGCTGCTCGACAATTACTATTACCGCATTCCCCTGGGGCTGCAGTATTTTCTCTTAGCCGGAGTATTGTCTCTCCTTATAGCCCTACTCACCACCTTGTTCCTGGCTGTCAGGGCGGCCGTGGCCAATCCGGTGGACTCGCTCCGCTATGAATGAGGACAGGCGGCAAAAGCTCCATTCTTCGGCCAGCTAAGAAACCTAATGGAGAAATGCTAAGGCTGGATAGTTGAAAAACACTCAGCTTTTGAGTGCCAGTCTAGGTAGAAAAGAATACGGCGGGCCCTTCCAAGATAAATCCCTGAGATGGGCGCAATTCTTATGCTTCTTATATTAATTCTTTTGAATTTTTTGGATTATCCAGAGGATAAATCCACTATTTGCCATCAAAGGGAATAGTCCATCTCTCACCTTCTGAGCAACTTTACATTTTCCGGGGAAGTTTATATATTGATTTTAAGGAAGTAAATATATTGAAAAAATCAATATTATGAAGACGATCTCCTGCTTTTTTTTATGTTCTTTCCTCATTTTCCCTCTTCATGTTTTAGGCTCGAATGCAAGATACGTCCGGTTCGAGCGTCTTGCTCCCGAACTCGAAGAAAAGGCCGTTTTAGGGATTTCGAGCATCCTTCAGGATAGAGAAGGCTTTCTGTGGTTCGGAACCGGAAACGGTTTGGTCAAATATGATGGCAACCAATTCACTTTCTACACTCACGATCCATCCAGGAAGGATTCCCTGTCAAATGATTCTATCTTTCCGATCTACGAAGACAGTTCAGGAATGATTTGGGTTGGGACTAATGGAGGAGGCCTCAACCGGTTCAATAAAGATGATGAAACCTTCACTCATTACTCTCATGACCCGAATAACCCTGACAGCTTGAGTAACGACACAGTCATGGCCATCACGGAGGATAGAAACAGAGATCTGTGGATAGGCACCAGGTTCGGAGGACTTAATAAATTCGACAGGAAAACAGAAACCTTTTCGCGATACTCATTAAAGTCCAATAGATCGAGAAGTTCGGAAAACTACACAGTCTGGTGTTTATTAAAGGATAGGAATGGACTCATATGGATCGGAACCAATGATTTAGGACTCTTCAAGCTTGACCCGGATACAGAGGAATTCACACGTTATCAACACCATTCCCAAGACGCAGAGAGCCTGGGCAGCAACAACGTCTGGTCGATCTATCAGGACAGCGATGGCACTCTCTGGGTGGGAACCAACAGAGGCGGACTCAACATGCTCATCAAGGAAAATAACAGCTTTATCAGGTTTTATGGAGACGAGAACCAACCTGACGACTTAGTTCACCAGAATATCACGGCTATTTTTGAGGACCGGGAAGGAAAATTATGGATCGGAACTTCCGGAGATGGGCTGAGGATATTCGATAATAAAGCCAAAACTTTTCTCACACTCAAACATGATCCCAATGACCCGGACAGCCTCAGCGGAGGCATCATCACTTCAATCCACCAGGATAATTCCGGGATAATCTGGGTTGGCACCGGAAGAAACGGCATAAATAAGAGCTTGCACTATCTGGAAAAATTCCGGCTCTACAAGCATAATCCTTATGATCCATTCAGCCTGGGCCACAATGATGTCCGGTCGTTTTATGTGGATAGTTCCGGCAACCTCTGGGTCGGAACAAAGGGGGGACTGAATAAAATCAACACCCAAAATGATAGAGTGACTCATTTTACGCATAATCCCTCCGACCCGAATTCTCTGAGCCATAACAGTGTGAGAGCCATAACCGAAGATGAAGCAGGCATGATCTGGCTGGGCACATACGGAGGAGGGCTGAACAAACTCAACCCTAATACAAACAGTTTCACACATTACAAAAAGACACGCGGGGTGCTGAACAGCCTTATCTCCGACCAAATCAATTGCATCCACCAAGATAACCAGAATAAAGATATAATCTGGATCGGGACGGAAAGAGGATTAGACAAATTCAACAAGATGACTCATCAATTTGAACACTTTAGGCGCAACCCCAAAGACTCCAACAGCATAAGCAACAACCAGGTTCTGTCCATTTTCGAGGACAGAGCCGGAATCCTCTGGATCGGCACCCTGAATGGAGGCCTGAACAGGTTTGATAAGGCAACCCGAAAATGGACTCGTTATGGGTTTGAACCCAAGCTGACCAATAACATAAGCCATAAAACAGTCACTTCAATTCATGAAGACAAATTCCTTAATCTGTGGATAGGAACCGGCCAGGGGCTGAATAAATTCAACAGGACAAACGGGGAATGGAAGATTTATTCTAAAAATATCGGCTTAAACGGGGAATTTATTTGCGGCATCCTTGAGGATAATCCTGGAAACCTCTGGCTGAGCACCAATCGGGGAATCTCAAGATTCAATTCCGAGACCGAAACATTCGCCAATTTCGATATCCACGACGGAATCCAGAGCTACTCGTTTAACCTCGGCGCCTGCTTTAAAAACAATGATGGAAAGTTCTTTTTTGGGGGTATTAACGGCTATAACAGCTTCTATCCTGAAGACATTAAGAGCAACCCTTTTATTCCTCCTCTGGTTTGGACGGCTTTTTATAAACTTGATGAACGAGTGAATTTCGATAAGCCTCTTTCGGAAATAAACAGCCTCTCTCTCTCCGCTGCTGATGATTTTGTTTCTTTTGAATTCGCCGCTTTGTGCTTTATAAATCCGGGAAAAAACCAGTATGCCTACAAACTGGAAGGCAGGGATGAAGACTGGATTGAACAGGGCACAAACCGGCTTGTCTCTCTTTCCAATCTTCCGCCAGGAAAATATACCCTCCGTGTCAAGGGCTCAAACTCTGACGGAGTCTGGAATGAACAAGGCATAGCGATACGCATAAACATACCCCCTCCGTTTTGGAAGACACTTTGGTTCAGAGGCATAGTTTTACTTGCCGTCGTTGCTCTCATTTTTACATTCTACAGGACTGTAAAGAAATCCAGAGACACCCGGGTTGATTACGAGGAGAGACTGAAAAAAATCTTTACAAAATACGGAATCACCAGCCGTGAAGAAGAGATTCTCCGTCTCCTTCTCAAAGGAAAGAGCAACCGGGAAATAGAAAAGAAGCTGTTCATCTCTGAAAACACGGTCCGAAACCACGTCTACAACATCTATCAGAAACTCGGCGTGAAGAGCAGGCTGGAGTTGATCAACCTGGTCCGAGAGCAAACAGGCGAAAGTCCCTAGGCTCATTTTTCTTCTCATATTCATCCTCTACGATTCCTGAATTGCCGATAAAACCTGTCATAAGCTCTTAAAGAAAATTTCTAGTAAAAACCTACCATTCTAAATAATGGTAGGTTTATCTCATCAAAAAAAATCTTATCGGTGTTAACATAATTTTCATGAGAGAAAACCATACTAAAGCTTGAATCTTTGCAGAACAGGACAGATCGGGATAGACAGGAATCTTAAGAGCAGGGCTGTTCAACAGTGCAAAACAAGGAGATCCATTCTTCTTTTGACGGCGGTAGCCTGCCTTGCCATTAAACATAAAAAAATTCGCAACCATGGCTAGCTTGGCACAAAAATTGCCTATCATATAAATGTGTATTCAATGTTCTTTGATTCTGTTTCCTTTCTCCCCAAAAAGCGAAGGGAACAGATTATTCAAATCAAGATGAAGTGTCCTTCAATAGGACAGTGAATTGATGCACGACAGCCAGGTGGAGGATTCGAATGAAGGATTTCAACCCATTCATACTCAAGCTATTCCTCGTCGTGGTCATTTCGATTATCCTTTCAACCGGATGCACGCCGGGAATCAACATCAAAATGGACCCGTTTTACAAAAGTTTCTATGAAAAAACTCGGATCATAATGACAGAGGAAGAACTGAAGATATACAGCATGCTTCCCGACAAAAAATCCAAACAGGAGTTCATCGAGGATTTCTGGAAAATAAGAGATCTAAATCCAGCCACTGAGGAAAACAAAGCAAAGGCAGAGTTCGAAAGAAGAATAGAGTATGCGAACGTATGGTTTGACCCATTCAGACCCGGGACTGAGTACAACTCTGGCCAGGGCTGGAATACTGACCGGGGCAGGATGTATCTCATCTTTGGCGACCCAGATGTGTTGGTCTTCGGAGGACAAACCGATATGTGGCTCGGGGGAAGGAACAGGGCTAGCGATAACAAGTACGGAATGGAACGCTGGTATTACTATGACTACGATATCTGCATCTTTTTTTTGAAGGATGAGCATGGGAAGTGGAAATTGATGGGCTACGGAAAGCCTCTGCTGGATGCCATGGAGACTGCGAAGCTGAACATGGTCTCCCCAGAATTGAGGGTGGATGTCAAAAGGATGCTCGAATTCAAGGGGAATTTTAAAAACGATACGATCATCCTCAGGATTCCCACAAAAAGAATCCTCCTCGACGAAAAAGACGAAAAACTCCATTCCCGATTCAAGGTAAGAGTATGCATTTACCGCAATCACAAAAGAATCGACGAACTCGTGGAAATCATATCCTCAAGCTACACAGAAGATGAAATCTCCAGCATGAAACATGTCACACTCGAAATCCCTTACTCCCCCTCTCTCAAAGGAGAGTACCTTTTTGACATTACTCTCGAGGATTTGATGTCTATGTCCTTCTCCCGCTTCAGGAATTTCATCACACACAAAGTAAAGAAAGGGAAATTAAAAAACAACAGGCCTTTTATTAAGGAAACTATAAGAGAAATTTCGCATTGAATGGCCTATTTCAAATTCTTTACACCCATAAAAAGACAGAATGAGTGAAATTATTCACCTTCCAGAGGAAAAAAACCTGAAGCGAAAGGGGCTGTAAATTCACTTTACATATGTAAAATTTCAACACATTCAATGACTCCATGATCTCTGTAACCTATTAATTTGCAATTGGTTACAACTGCCTCAAAATTGGCACCAAAGTTGCAGATATACAGAGTGGAAGGTTATAAAGACAAAGTAAAGGCAGGGGAAAATATGGAATTCAATATTGAGACCGCTTCCTTTCAATTGACGGTTTCAGAAACAGAATCCCCTTCTGCTCAAAAATACAACTTTATTTAAGGGAGGGTAAAATGGCAAAGAGACGACTTATCAAAATCTCGCTCTTGGTACTTATGGCCTTTGCAATCAGCGCTTTCTGCTTCAGCAAGGATAAGAATGAGGTCATCGCGAGTGGCTGGACCGCCACCCCGCCGAAGATCGACGGACTGAGTCAAGACTGGGAAGGAGTCCCTCTCATCTCTCAAAAGTATGGCGTAGAACTCGGCTTAAGGAATGATGAGAAATACTTCTATATCCTCTTCGTTTTCACTGATCTCCGATATCTGACCACAGCGGAACTGACGGGAATGACGATTTATTTCAACACACAAGGCGAGCAGAAAAAGGGACGGGCCATCAATTTCCGCAAGATCCAGCTCACCGCCGACCAGTTCATAGCCTGGATGGAAAAAAACAAGGGACCAATCAGCGAAGAAGAGAAGAAAAAGATCAAAGTTCATGATGCCTACTGGCTGTTTCACTCCGGTATCATCAAAAAAGACACCGAGGAAATCGTCACGGCCGAGGAAAGCACGAGGATCACTCCGGCCGTATTCCGGATGGTAAGAGAGCAGAAAACATTTACCTGCGAGCTCGCCATCCCGCTGGAAAAAGCCACAGAACTGGCTCCTGGAATCGGGATTAAGCCAGGAGAGAACCTCAATGTCGGCTTTGAGTGGGGAGGCTGGACAAAAGACCTGAAACAGCTTGTTGCCAGCCAGATGGGCGCAACTGGTTCCAGGGCCCGCGATGAAAGAGCCGCTGATGATCCAGCCAGAGAAGGGGCAGACCCACAGGATGTGAGAGGGATGAGCTGGAGCGACCGTCCTGAGCTTGCGGCAATGAGAAAAAGACAACCCAAGAAGTACATTTTCTGGGTGGATGTGAAACTGGCAGACAAACAGTAGATCATTAGAGATCCCTTCCTTTTTTTCTTAGACGGGGAAATTCTTCTATATTCTCATTTTATTTCTGGAGAACGCATAAAAGGAATACCTGCATTCCATTCAACGGCAGCCAGAAACAGGCCTCAAAATTTCTAGGATTAAAACAAAGCACAACATGCATGAAGTGCAAGAAGTACAGGATAATCACCAAGATAGAACCAAGATTATATGCTGAAAATCCTAAGCGCAGCCAAAAATACACTCTGATCGCACCTGAAGACTGAACTCATACAAAATATTTCCCATCCCATAATCCGGTACGATATAATGCCAGGAAGGCAAAACCATGAAGAGCGAAAGGTTCGTATCGTTGGACCTCTTCAGAGGGCTGATCATGGTCATCATGGCCATAGATCATGCCAGCTATTTCGTTGCTAAGGTCCACTACTTCGAATTCTGGGGAGTCGCGCTCCCTCGCTCTCCGGATACTATCTCCTTTGTCACTCGTTTTGTTACTCATATCTGCGCCACTGGATTTTTCTTCCTGATGGGAGCCGGAATGATATTTTTTCTGAATTCTCGACGAGACGTCGGGTGGACAGAGGCAAAGATCACCCGGTTCTTCTTGACTAGAGGGCTAATCCTTGTCCTCCTGCAGTTCTTCCTGGAAAATCCGGCCTGGCTGATAGGCTTACTCAGCGATAAATCGCAAGCATTGACTTCTGTCACGATTCCTGGAGGAGGAGAGGAGATTAGGTTCTTTTTCGGTGTTCTATATGCCCTCGGAATGTCAATGGTCGTCTGGTCTCTGCTCCTGCGGTTCAAATCCTCTATCATCCTTGCCCTAAGCTTCACTTCCATATTATTGACCCAGATTCTGATTCCATCCGCAGGCAAGGCGGAAAAGCTTTATTCCCCGATTCTCCGGGCGCTGCTCATTCCCGGACAGACGGGGATAACCCAGGTCCTGTATCCCCTTATTCCCTGGCTGGGGATCGCAGGACTGGGGATTGTCTTCGGAAGAGCACTCATCAAGAACAGACAGAACGCGCATCAATGGATGTTAATAGCCGGGATGTCTTCAGTCATCCTTTTTCTGATCGTGAGAGCCTTGGAGTCATTCGGAAATATTCATTCACCTCAGGGCACCAGCCTGGTGGCCTTCCTCAACCTGACCAAGTATCCGCCGAGTCTGGCTTTCATCCTTCTCTTCATGGGATTAAACTGTCTTCTCCTCTACTTTTTAAAGAAGTGGGAAACAGCCCTAAAAAAATGGGCCAAGCCTCTTCTGATATTCGGGCAGACAGCGCTTTTCTTCTATATCGTCCATCTCTACCTCTTTGCTGTTATCGGGATTGCCTTCCCTCAAGGAACCGGGTATGGTCTGCTCTACTTGATCTGGCTTGGTGGCTTGGTGGCTCTTTATCCTCTATGCTTTTTGTACAGAAGATGCAAGAGGAAAACATCTCCCGATTCTATTTGGCGCTTTTTTTAATTTTCCAATAATTTTTTTCCATAATAACATATGATACGAACTCAATATTTTTGTTCTGAAACTTGACATGTGCTCAATAATCATATTTAAAACATTTCATACCTGTGATCAGAGATTCTCATTCAGGAGGTTAAGCAGTGAAACAAGGAAAACGACTTGGCAGCTTCCGATTTTGCATTTTGTTTTTGATCCCTGTATTGATGATATTTTCGGCCTGCACCAGGATAATTGAGCCGGCGCCGGATTTCAGCATCAACTTCTGCAATTTCCCTCACGCCTGGACTGAATCAAAAGGAAAAAATATCTCGGTAGGAATTGTTTCTGGCGGGATGGAGGAAATCCAGGATTGGGCAAAAAAGGTCTCCGGCCTGGCGCCTGAAGCAGAAGTGATTCGGATCGAAAGGGAAGCCTTTTTAGCCGGTGATAGCTCCGTTTTTGAACATCAGGTCATTCTCCTCGCTCAATCTATCGAAGAGGCAGACTCCGATAAGGCCATCAATTCCATAAAGACATGCCGGGAAAGAGACATTGTCTTCATTCTCCCGGCCTATTTCGGCCCGATGGAAAAGGATAAGGATTACAGCCGCTGGCAGGAATTCATCAAGAAGGCTTCTGAAAACGGCGCAGTCATTGTCGGAGCCCATGGCATGATGTGCCAACTGGGAAACCTGTCTTTCTGGAAGAAGATTCCGGTCGATATCTTTGCCCTCCACGACGAGGTCGGCGGAGATAGTCTCTGGGGAACGGAATCGCTTATCGAGCGCAACCTGGAAAAGCCATCATATCTTGTCGCAGGAGCCGCAGCGCTGCTGAGAAGCAAATCTCCAGAGCTGTCCGCTGAAGAGGCCAGGAACATCATCCGGGAGAGAGGAAGAAAGATCATCTGGATGGTGGCGGATATAAAATGGAGAAACGATGAAGACTGGCTCAGAGCCTGGCCCATCTTGAACAGCGAAATCCTCAGACAAAAAGAGAAACAGCTTCAGGAAATCAACCACAAAATCGTCGAGATTTTTGAGGGCAACTGCCTCGATGGTGCCCTGATAATGGGTCTCGAGCCGATGGTTGACGGGGATTGGTCGAGGAACGCACTGAATCTCTCCAAGGCCCGGAAGACCGCCACCGGAAAAGGTGTGACAGTGGCTATCCTGGATCACATGTTCGAGCCGGAGGATTGGAGCCTCAAAGGCCGCGTCGTCAAACCAGGCAGTGTCCTCGAGGGTGCCCCTGTATTCGACCCTGAAACAGGGCTCGGGCACGGCACCTGGATGGCCCAGGAGCTGGTGCGGATTGCTCCGGATGTCAAAGTCATGCCGGTGAGGTTCTGCGGAAGAGGCCGCTATGGCGAGGCTGACCTCTACATCAAGGGTATTGAATATGCTGCAGAGAACGGGGCGGATATCATCAGCATCAGCCATCAGCCCCTCCCTTCAGATAGACAGGACGACCTTGACCGGGCCATCGAGGAGGCCGCGAAAAAAGGTGTGACTCTGGTCTATATCCATTACCAGGGAAACCGAAAGGATGTGGTGGTCACCAAGCCGATCGAGTTTGCTCCCTATTACAACGGAAAGGAATACGTGTATGTTATCGGGACAAATTTCATCGACGAATCCAAATTTCCCATGACCTGGGGAGTCTCGGGAACAGCACCCATGGTCTCCGGAGTCATCGCCATGATGAAGGAGTTGAACCCGAAGTTGACTCCGCAGGAGATCAGAGAGATTCTTGTTAAATCCGGAAGAGAGCTTGAATCGGGCTACAAAGTTCTCGATGCGGTCAAAGCTTTGCAAAACTCAAAATAAAGTTCACCGCTGATGGCTACAATGATTTCCCGGAGGGAAATTTGAAGGGGCTGTAAAATCGCTTTACATATGTAAAATTTAATGATATTCATTTGTTCTTTAATCTATCTAACTTATTAAATTACAATCAGTTATGGTTGCCTCTGAATTGGCATCAGATTTGCTGAGACATAGAATGGAAGGATAAAATGTAAAATGGCAAAGAAACGGCTTTTCAAAACCTCGGTCTTGGTACTCATGGCCTTGGCTATCAGCGCGTTCTGCCTCGGCAAGGATGAGGTCAAGACGAGTGACTTGACAACCGCCTATTTGAAGGGCCGGATCACGCTCACGCCCGACCCGGATTTCGCGGAGGGCACGGACTGGGAATCCCTGTTCCTCGACCGGCACAGGAAAATCAAGGTTGCGCCGGACGGCTCGATCTTCGTCTCGAACAGCCGCGACCACAATATCTACAAGTTCAACGCCGATGGAAAACTGATCGCTAAGTTCGGCAAACGTGGGCAGGGCCCCGGAGACCTTGATTCCCCCAGCGAACTGAGTATCCTCGACGGGAAATACCTCGTCGTCAAGGAATCCTTAAAGCTCCGCAGGATCAGCCTTTTCCGGCTGGACGGCACCTTTCACAAAATCCTCAAGACACGGTATCTTCCCTATCACGTTCTCGCGCTGGGAAACGGGAAGATCGCCTACCTCGGTCAATCCTCGAGGATGGAGCAAAAGGGTGATTCCTTCGAAATGATCTATCTCTATAGGATCATCGTTATTGATGCTGCGACGGGAAACGAGCGCGAGCTCACGACCATCACCACGACCATCAACGAGGTCAAGGACGGCACCGTCATGATTGTCCGCTCCGCAGCGGGGGATCTGCTCATCGGACTCTCCACCCGGCCGGAGATCGAGGTGTATGACCCCGATGGTGAGAAAAAGGGCGTCTTGAGATTGACCATCGACCGCATTCCGGTCACAAAAAAAATCACCGAAACCTACCAGCTCAAGACGGTCGTTACGCGGGGCGGAAAAAGCACGGAGTACGTATATCCCCTTGGCAAATTCCTTCCTTACTTCTGTGACCTCACGGTCGACTCGGCGGGGAATATCCTCGTCTTCAAGATGAGCGAGGACCCGAAGACAGGCCCCATCATCACCCAGGTGTACTCACAGGCCGGGAAATTCCTGTGCGAGACGGAACTCGACAGAGGAGGCTTCGATTTAATAGCCGATTTAAAACCATGGCGTCGCATTCACACCTTACTCGATTTCACCGAACAGGGAATTTTCGGCATCCTCCCCTTGAAAGGCGACGAGCTCGAAACACCCCACCTTTTTCGTGTCAGTTTCCGTCCCCATTGAAGGAGACCCGCATTAAAACTCGAAATCGAGCCTCTGCAAGAGGAGCGCTGCAAACAGGATCGCTGTGTTGATAAGAAGAGCGATTCCACCCTTAGCATCTAGTTTCTGTGGTTTTCCATCCCAGAAAAGAATAAAGATGACCGCAGAGAAGACGGCCACAACCACGACCAATGGGCGCCACCAGGCCTGCCGCACGAGTATTCCTGCACCGACGGCCGCCAATATACAAGAAACGCTCGCCAGCAATCGCGTTCCTTTATCTCCAAGACGCTTTGAGAATGCCCACGAGCCTTCTGGCCAAACCATTCCGGGTTGAAGCTCAAAGAGTCTCCTGCTCTGTCCGAAGTACAGCAAATGAACCAGGCCGTGCAGTACGATAAATACGGCAATTATAAACCTCAACATTTAACGCCTCCTCTCTTGGGTAGGGCTTCTAGCAAAAACCGTTGGAGAGTGTCCAACGTATCGAGCTGAACAGTGGGGATTCGCTCCTGGTCTGGCTTTTCGCCTTTCGTTTCTAATCATCAGAGCTTATATCCCGCCGTCCATCCCTGGAAAGCCAAATAAAAAGGCAGCAGATAATAATCTATTTCAGTTATCCTTCTCCAGAGTAAAAATCTCCTGCCTGTCCCATTCCAGCCAGTATCGGAGTGCCAGCCTCCGAACATATTTCCAATTGTCCTCGGTGGCGCTTCCGTACAAATCGACTCCTTTTTGGATATCCTCTTTCACGATNTCCCAATAGTGGTCTTTCAANCTNATCCGAACAGTTTTTCCCTTGAAGGTGAAAGTCGCTTCAGGACGATAAAGAAGTTCNGGAGAGACCGTAAACAGCCCGTGTCCGACCGTGCCTCCGGTACTGACCTGGAGGCCGTCGTTCATACAGCTCAGCGGAGGGGTGCTTCCCGCAAAAGAAACCACCGAAATATCGTCCACGCCGACATGGAAGTATTGGCGGGCTCTCAAACCCATCTTGGCTCCGATAATCGAATAGATGCCCAGATGACCGTGAATTTCATTGGTGAGCACCCCCATCCGCCATTCCTCCTTGCCGTACTTCCGGATGATCCCATCTATATAGGGACGAACGTCAGCGGCAAACAGCTCGGGTGAATCCGGAAAGCCCGTGAATACCAGGCTTTTAACGTCATTACGGCTTTCCAATATTTCCAGAAATTCTGCCTTGATTTCTTCTGCATTTTTAACAGTGAACAGCCGGAGATGACCTGCCTCGTCACCGGCTTTGCATTCAAACATGTCAGGATGCAGCAGAAAGACCGGCAGTAGGTCATCCCATAGTTTGAGGTGCCCTGATTCTATCCTTCTCCAAACAGACCTGTTACTATGGGAAGCAGCTATTCTTTCGGCATAGGGCGAAGGAATTGCTTCGATCGATTTTAAAACCCCCGTATCAAAAACAAAAGCGTTTTCCCCGCTGTTGCTGACCACTTCCAGGGGTATCCCGGCTGAAATGACATCATCAGCCGCCTTCCTGTCGATATCATAGTTTGTCCCTGAGAGGGGACCGACACCGTCATTGTACCAGACTATTCGTGAAATCCCGTCTTTGATTTGAGGATTTGTTTCAAATGCCTGAGCCATGCTGGTCAGCGCTCCTAAACAGACTGCGATGACCGGTTCTGGCTCGTTTTCTAAAGCGTTAAGAGTCAGGTCGACGGCTTTCATTTCGTCACGAGTCTTGATGCTTTCTTCATCTCCCCACCGAATTCCCTGACAGAAATCTCTCCAGGAAGGCTTTCCCTTTTGAACAGCTTTACCCGGAGCGGTAGGTATGCCTTCATGGCCTAAGCTTTTAAGGAGCGCCCTGACCTTGAGCAGCCCTTCTTCAGGCAAAAGAGCTCCATCTGAAGCGGTGATGGCCAGGATTTCAAATTCCGGTGAAGCGAGGAAAAGGCAGATGGCCCGGAGGTCGTCCGCAGCTGCATCCGTATCTATGAGAATGTGAAACCTGGCTTTTGCCGAATGCCCGTTTAAGGGAAATGCCCAGAGAGCCAGGAACAATACTATCAGGGCCATTAATTTAAGGCGAGGTTTATGCGTATTTAGGCCAGAAGAAAACATCTCATCCTCCTGTCTATCTTATCTATTATAATCCTGCGGATTCAAATCAGGAAGGGAACAAGGGCTTTCCTCCGAGGAGGATAGTCCACAAACTGCTTTTTATACCAGCGGTGATGGTCCAGCGCTCTCGGCAGGAGATTGACCACTGTCCAGATAAAGAAAGACAGGGCCGGTAGAGACCAGACCAGCAAAGCAAATCCCCCCCATTCTATGACCTCTCCCAGATGATTCGGGCAGGATACATAGCGGAACATGCCGCCACGCGGGATCAAATACTGCTTGCTTCCCGGCCTCTTCAGGCCGATTAGGATATGATCATACCGCCAGTTCATGGCCAAACCAACAAAGAAAAGGGATACCCCAATTATAAACCGGGGGTCAATGAACCAGCTCAGAGCATAGCGATAAGCCAAAAACCCAAAATAGTATCCGTTGAAAAATCCGTTAACACAATTGAAGACAAAAGCCATTATGACAATCGCAATTGGCATTCTCTTCTCCCCGGATTTGAGCCGGAAGGGGAATATCAAAGTCCTGTTCGCGTAATGCAGCATCCATAGTCCGAAGAAAAGCCAGGTGGTAGCGCCCTGCTCGAGCGGCCCGGCCAGAAAAAACAAAGCAAATACAGCCAAGGCTGGTAGCTCCATCAGGAACCATCCCAGACGAGAGGAAACCACGACCCCCCATCCTGGCCTGGAATGGCGTCCGTAAGGCGCAGGGATCCTCAATAACAGAGGAAAAAGCAGCAGGCCAAAACCTATCCACGCATAGACAAGCGTATAAAATGTCTTTTCAACCATAACTGTCTCAATCCATGAAGCCGTTAGCTTCAAACCATTCGAAAGTATCCTTGAGTGTTTCTTCTATCGGCCGCGGATCGAATCCCAAGCATCTTCCTGCTTTGGCGCAGGAAATCTCCTTGTGTCCGGTTTGAAGAATCATCAGCGAATCTCTGGTGTACAGTGGTTGAGAGCCATTCAACCGACAGTAAAGCCTGAGGAAAGGCAAGCCGATTCTGGCTACTCCGGCTGAACAGGTCATCTTTCTATACTTTCTGCCGCTGATCCCATAAATCAACTCAGCCAGCTCGCCCAGGGTCTTCCAGTACCCGGGGAGAAGATAACGCTCTCCTTTTTCGCCTCTATCCATGGCTGCCACAGACGCCTGCACCACGTCCCGGACATCCACCCAATCGTAGCCCCCGTGAACCAGAGCCGGNATCTTTCCCTGATATATCAGGATCAAAGCCCGGCCCAGCAAAGAAGGCGCGTAATCAAAAGGACCGATGACCGCGGTCGGGTTGAGGATAACGGCATCCAGCCCTTCCTTCACGGCTTCCCTGACAGCCAGTTCAGCCAGAGCTTTGGACCGGCTGTATTCAACCCTGTCCTTTAAGGCCAGAGGCCGGCTCTCATCCAGCGTTCGGTCAAAAGGCAGGGGATCAAGGGCATGGATGGAGCTGAAATGGATGAATCTTTTCACGCCTTCTTTTTTGGCTGCCTTGAGGATATTCCGGGTACCGCCGACGTTTTTTTCGAAAATCTCCTCCTTCTTTTTGACCTGGATGGATATCACGGCTGCCAGGTGAAAGACGATGTCGATATCCTGGGCCAACAGCGAAAGAGAGGAGGGATTCATCAGGTCGCCCCTCACAAACTCTAAGGGAAGTTCTTTGATCCCCTGGTCGGTCCTGTGGACCAGGACCCGGACAGAATGTCCCTGATGGAGCAGTTCCCGGCAGAGGTTAGCTCCGATATGACCGCTGGCACCGGTGACCGCAATGTTCATGGGCGAATTTGTGGTAGTTTATACCACAGGGTAAGCATGCGGTCAATTTTGAGAATTCAGCGTGCAATCGTGAACCATACAGCCGCTTTTCCCGTTATAATACTTGAGAGGATTATTCTGCCGCATGAATCCCGGTTTTGGCATGAATAAGCTCGGCCGTTAATAGAGATTGAACAGACCAAGGAGTTATCAATGAAAAACAAAGGTGTTGCTGCCTTGACTCTAATGGTTCTCCTGGCCTTTTTTCTTATCCCCAAAGAACTCCACTCAAGGCCTCGAAAAAAGCACTATCTGCTGAATTTCTCTATTTTCTATCCCCTTTCCATCAACCAGTCCAAGTACGACACAACCAACATCAACCTGTCCCTCCTTTACGGACGTGTGGGCCAGGTCCACGGGCTGGATATCGCTGCGGGAGTGTCCATGGTAGAAGATGATATCAAGGGATTTCAGCTGGCCGGCCTGGCCGGTGTCTGTGGATCAGACTTTATCGGCGGCCAGGTAGCCGGACTTTTTGCCGTGACCGGTGATGAATTCTCCGGCTTCCAGGTCTCCGGAGCGATAAATGTCAGCGGGGAGGACTTTATGGGACTCCAGTCTTCGGGTCTCTTCAACATAACCGGCGATAATTTCCAGGGGATTCAGGTAACTGGATTATTCAACATTGCCGGAGAAAGCGTTAAGGGCTGGCAGGCCGGAGGATTCATGAACGTCGGCGGGGATGAGTTCCAGGGAATTCAATCGAGTGCCGTGTTTAACATCGTCGGAGAGAGCTGCCAGGGAGTGCAGGCCTCAGGGATCATAAACATTACCGGGGAAAGATTCGAGGGACTGCAGGCGGCAGGAATCTTCAACGTCACGGGAGGAGATTGCGATGGTCTTCAAGGCGCCGGCATTTTTAACGTAACCGGAGAAACGATGAGGGGAGTCCAGGCGGCAGGAGTGTTCAACGTGGCTGGAGAAAGGCTTTCCGGCCTCCAGCTGGGGACCTTTAACATCGCCGGCACTTCAGGAGGAGTCCAGATAGGACTTTTCAATGTCGCCGGAGAGCTGGATGGACTCCAGCTGGGATTGGTCAATTACTCCCATGAAACATACGGCATCCCCGTGGGTCTGTTCAACATCTCCAAGTATGATGGCCGAATAAGATGGACCAGCTGGGCCAGTAATATCAGCGGAGTCAACAGCGGCGCGAAATTCATCGTTAAAAGAGTCTATTCCATCGTCTCGGTGGGAGGCATCAACCTCTATAAAGACATCAACGAGTCTCTTGCCTACTCCTTCTTCTACGGGGTCTGGTTCCCTCTGGGTGACCTCACTTTGAACACGGATGTCGGCTACATCTACCTGGACAACGAGAGTCTGTTCCGGAATCTCAGGGGAGAAGTCGACCAGCACGTCACCATGCTTCGGGCTTCATTGAGCCTGAAACTTTCCTCGAGGTTTTCCCTGTTCGGCGGCGTTGGCCTCGGGTATATCACGGATTACGGAACTCCACTCAGCTCGGGCGAGCTCCGTCCTTTCTTCTCTGCTGGAATAGAGCTTTTTTAACGGGGACTTTAATTTAACGGGGACGTTCCCCGTTTAACGGGGACGTTCCCCAAAGTGACACCTTACCTGTCTAACGGGGATATTACCATTTAGCAAGGATCCCAAGACACCACCCTTTTATTCCGGGAGAAATGCCCATATGGCTATTACAAACACAACAGGTTTTTACATTGTCATTGCCAGCCCAAAGGGTGTGGCTATCGCTTTATTTCGGTGTCATTGCGGGCGCATCTTGTCGTCTCGTTCTTTTGTTGTCACTGCGAGCGCAGCGTGGCAATCTCTTAGGAAAAAAATACATTCATTTTACGAGATTGCTTCGTCTCTCTCGCCATGACCTATAAGTTAACGTTTTTATATTAACGAACCATCAATTCTACTATGATGTGGATCAAGGTGTCCCCTTGGGGAACGTCCCCGTCTATTTTTTCCATTCGGGAATGCGGCCGGGAGTATAGGGGGCGCCGATCTCTTCCAGCTTCTTCTCGATCTTCTTGACATCCTCCTCGACCAGCTTTTTCACAAGCTGCAGAATCGGAGAAAACTCCGCGGCAACGATCTCATAAGCGTCCCTTTGGGATTGAGTGGGAGCGGATGTGGAGCGCCACTGTTCATAGATTATACTGTTGACCCGGCTGCTCAACCCGGGCTCAGCGTCCTTATCGATCCTCCTCAGCAGGCGGTCTCCGAAGAGCTTGCGCTGGATTTCATCGACCTGAGCTTCCAGAGCTTTAATCTCCGCATAGATCTGGGTATCGTCCACCGTCACGCTCTTCAAGGCCACTTTGAAGTGTCCGACCTTATCAGCCAGGTCCCGGACAATGCTGGAAGCGGCATTCACCGCGCGGCTCAGCTCTCTGACCTTCTCCTGAAAAGCCACGAGCTCTGCCCGGTCTTCGGCCGGAAGGGATGTATTGCCCAAGGTAACCGCGTTGAACTCCGCAGGCTGGGTGAGTTTCGTCTCCACGCCGTTGACAGTTTTAGAGAGAAAGACCTTGTATTTTCCGGGAAGCGCCAGGGTGCTGGAGCCGCCGCTCGAAGTCGGACTGGCATCTCTCAAGTTCGTAGGCGAGACAGCCGGATATTTGAGGTCCCAGATAATCTGGTGCAGCCCGGCCCGGGCAGAAGCCCTGAGCTTGCGCACCACATTGTCCTCTTCATCCAGGATGGTGAACACAAGATAGGGGGTTTCTTCCTCCTCTTCAGCTCTCATCTCCTCGTAGGAAGGATAGTAAACGGGCTTTCCTTTTTTCAAAGCATCATTCTCTTTCTCTCCACGTTTATCTCTCAGTGTCTTTAGGGACTCTTTTAAATAGTAGGTGAAGACTGCTCCGAGAGGAGGATTTTCAGCGTTGAAATACGTCTCCCCCTGAAAACCCTTCCCGGCTGCTCCGCCCGAACCCAGCGGCGAAGATTCCACGTACATCAGGGCATCCTTGATCGGGAAAATATGGGCTTCAGAACTCAGAATTCCTTTATTCAGGTTACGGAGCGGTGTGTAGTCGTCCAGGATATAGAATCCCCGCCCAAAGGTGGCCAGGACCAGGTCGTTCTCCCTTTTCTGGATGACGATGTCGCGGACCGCAATGGTGGGAAGCCCGTTCTTGAGCTGCTTCCAGTTCTTTCCTCCGTCAATGCTGGCAAACAGCCCGAACTCAGTCCCGGCGAAAAGCAGGTCTCGGTTGACATGGTCCTCGGCCAAGGCATAGACCGAGCCTCTTTCCGGCAGGTCCGATGCCACGGGCACCCAGGTTCTCCCGGCATCCGTGCTCTTCAGGACATAGGGCTTGAAGTCGCCGTTCTTGTGATTATTGAATGCTGCATAGACCGTGTGCTTGTCGTGCTGGGAAGCGACGATATCATTGACGTAGGTCCTCTCCGGAACGCCGGGGAACTTATCGATCTTTCGCCAGTTCGCTCCGCCGTCCTCTGTCACCTGGATCAGCCCGTCATCCGTGCCTGCATACAGCAAGTTCTCCTGGAGCGGAGACTCGTCCAGAGCCACAATGTTCCCATACTGGGAAGTGCTGGCGTTTTTGGCCACCGCATCCATAGGCCAGATCCGGCCCATGACCTCGAGCTTGTTGCGGTCGATCTGGCGGGTCAGGTCGCCGCTGATCACTTTCCAGGTGTCCCCCCGGTCGTCGCTGCGGAAGACTTTATTTGCGGCAAAATAGAGCCTGGTGTGGGAATGCGGGCTGACCAGAAGGGGCGCATCCCAGTTCCAGCGGTAATCCTTCTCACCTTTCCTCGGTTGAGGCTGGATGCCCATCCTCTCTCCGCTTTTCTTGTCATAACGGACCAGATTTCCGTGCTGTGACTGGGCGTAGACTATGTTCGGGTCTTTCCAGTCCACCTGGGACTCGAATCCGTCCCCGCCCTGGGTCACAAACCAGTCCGAGTTGACGATCCCGTGAGAACTGGTCGTCCGCGACGGACCGCCCAGGCTGTAATTGTCCTGGGTCCCACCGTAGACATTATAGAAAGGCTCGGCATTATCGACCGCTACCTTGTAGAACTGGGTCACCGAAAGATTGGGAAAATACTTCCAGGTCTTCCCCCTGTCGAACGACTCATAGATACCGCCGTCGCAACCCACCAGGTAGTAATCCGTGTTGTGGGGATCGATCCACAGGGCATGGTTGTCGACATGCTTGTGCCTCTCGCCGAGCGCACTCCAGGTCTGTCCTCCGTCATCCGAAACCTGAAGATAGACATCCATGGAATAGACCCGGTCAAGGTCCTTGGGATCACAGAACAGTTCCTGGTAGTAATTCCCCCTGGAAGTATAGCTGCTGCGCCTTTGCCAGGAGACGCCGCGGTTGATGCTCCGGTAGAAGCCGCCCCTTCCGGGCTGAGCTTCGACGATGGCATACAGATAATCGGGGTTGACAGGGGATATGGCCAGTCCTATCCGGCCCAGGTCTCCTCCGGGCAGCCCCCGGGTGATCTTTTCCCAGCTCTGGCCGCCGTTTTCTGATTTATATACGGCAGATTCCGGCCCCCCATCGACCAGGGTGAACACATGCCTCCTCCGCTGGTGGGCAACAGCGTAGACCACGTCCGGGTCTCGAGGGTCGAGATGCACCTCGCTCACTCCCGTATGTTCGCTGATAGTCAGGACAGCGTTCCAGGTCTTGCCGCCGTCAACGGTCTTATACAGGCCCCTCTCTCCGCCGGCTCTCCATAGCGGTCCGTAGGCAGCCACATAGACGATATCGGAGTCCCTGGGGTCGATGGCGATCATCCCGATATGTTCCGAGGTTTTAAGATCCATGTTCTTCCAGGTCCTGCCGCCGTCCTCACTCTTGTAAACTCCGTCCCCGTAGGCGACGCTGCGCTGATTGTTGTTCTCGCCCGTCCCCACCCAGACAACATGGTGGTTGTTGGGGTCCATGGTCACACAGCCGATGGAATAGGAGCCCTGGCTGTCAAATACAGGGATAAAGGTCGTGCCGGCGTTCGTCGTTTTCCAGACGCCTCCAGAAGACGTAGCCACATAATACTCGCTTGGTTTGCGGGGATTGACCGCAAAATCCGAAATCCGGCCGGAAGTCACGGCCGGTCCGATGGCCCGCAGCTTGAAGGTGCCTAATGACACATCTGCCAGCAAGTCCTCCTGAGGTTTTGCCTTTTTCTTGTCTTTGGAAAGCCCGGTCAAGGGGCTGATCAAGAGCAAGCACAGAAAAACCAATAAATGACATTTCAGGCTTTTTGTGTTCATAATTCCTCCTTTATTTTTCGGAATTTGAAATGCATGGGGAGTTTCTCACTTTTATCAAAGCCAAAAAGGGGTGTCAAGCTGAGAAAATGGGAGTTTCAAGAAAACTGGGGATAGTCCCAGTGCCGTCCCAGTGTTTGTAAAACAATAAAATTTGTGTTGATATTATTGAATTGGCAACAAAAAAATAAAAATATCGGTTCAAATCGATAACGCCGAAAATCTGCTATAAACGTCTGTATTAAATGAAGTTAGAAGGATATTGAAAATCAATAACAGAAGAGCAGTGCGACTGTCCCAATTTTTACAGGAAAGAAGCAGAGTCGACGCTTCTAGAGTGAAAAAAGCAACGCCTTAAAAAATATAGATGGCTCCGCGGTCGGTTCCGCCACGGTCTTCCTCTTCCGCACCCACGATGGCATTATCTCCGCTGATGGCGACATGACTGCCGAAATAAGCTTCATCCTCGGGGGCAGAAGAGGTCAGCATCATCACCTCTCCCCAGTTGTCATCTCCGCCCTGGTTGCGATAAAAAATATAAGCCGCCCCGCGGAAGATCCCATCACCCCATTTACCACCAGCTCCCACGATGAGATAATCACCGTCTAGGGCCACAGAACCACCAAAATAATCAAAGTCCTCGGGGTCGGAAGAGGTCAGCACTATCACCTCTCCCCAGTTGTCATCTCCACCCTCGTTGCGACCATAAATATAAGCCGCCCCGCGGAAGATCCCATCACCCTTTCTACTTGCAGCTCCCACTACGACATGATCACCGTCTAAGGCCACAGAATAGCCAAACATATCTACACCCTGGCCGTCGGAAGCGGTCAACTTGGTCACCAGGCCCCAGGTGTCATCCCCGCCCTGATTCCGGTCAAATATATAGGCTGCTCCACTATCGGCCTCTAAACCGTCGCCAAAGTTTGCTCCCACTACAACAGTATCTCCGCTTATGGCTACTGAAATACCAAAATGATCTCCATCCGCAACATCAGAGGCGGTGAGAATGGCCACCTGACCCCAGTTGTTCTCTCCTCCTTCGTTGCGGTAAAAAACATAGGCCGCTCCACTATCGGTCCCTTCACTGTCTTCATAAGGCGCTCCGACAACGGCATAATTACCGCTAACAACCACTGACCAGCCAAACAAATCTCCACTCTCCGCATCGGAGGCGGCAAGAATGGCCTCCTGTCCCCAGTTGTCATCTCCGCCCTCGTTGCGGTAAAAAACATAGGCCGCTCCACTATCTTTATAGGGTGCTCCGACAACGGCAGTACTTCCGTCTATGGAAACAGAAGTCCCAAACTGATCTCCATCCGCAGCGTCGGAGGCGGTGAGCTTTTTCACCTCTCCCCAATTGTCCGTCCCCCCCTCGTCCCGGTCAAAAATGTAGGCCGCTCCGCGGTCGCTTCCGCCATCACCGTCCTCAAAATCAGCACCTACTATGACATGATCACCGTCGAAGGCCACAGAACGGCCAAACCTGTCATCATCCTCAGCATCCGAAGCAAGCCTTGAGTATAACTCTTCAGGTGTCAGGGCGGGCAGGGCACTCACTTCATTGGACAGTCCGGATTCCCCGCCTGCATTCACGGCTGTGACCGCATAGGAATAGGTCTTGAACAAACTCAACGGCGTATGGACATAATAGGGAACAAGAAGCCCGGAGATATTGTTGTCCGACGTGTCTACGCTACTGGTTGTGTTCCAGTACAGGGTGTAGGTCACAGCATTGTTCACTGCTGACCAGGTTATGGCCACCTCCCTGTTGTCTACGTATATCTCTTCAATCGTTGGCGCAGCCGGCACATCGGGAGTCTCGATCCCGCCACAGCTGTTCATGATCAACACGCCCGCCAAAACGACCGCAGCCATGAAAAGAACATTTTTATTTTGTTTCATCCTTCGCTCCTTTATCATCTGACTCAAGGCTTGCAGAGCTGGCACTGTTNCGCTCAGCTCTCTGAATAGATCGCCGCCCAAAAAACAGCCTTCTCTATCAGACAACGGCCTATTCGAAAAAATCGTTTCAAAACTTTTCTCCAGGCCTCTTCGATTTGACCATTCCTTTCAATGATCGCTTAGATCTGAGCCTCTGGCCGGGCACACACTCCGAAACACATATTTTATGCTTTTCTTGAGGCTGTTGACAACTTCGGCGGGAAAATTCCTCATCTTTCCCTGATGTTCAATCCTGTCACTCAGGCTGATTCAAATCAGGAAAGTGACCTTAGGGCGCAGGAGCACAGACCGAGCAAAGTCAGAATTGATGAATCATGTGAATTCTAAAATTTCTCTTAAGGATTTGGAACAAACGCAGCTTTCCCCGGAACAGCAATCCATTAAAAAATATAGACCGCTCCGCGGTTGGACCCGCTGCCGTCTTCATAAGGCGTAGCCACCACAACATAATCACCATATATGGCCACAGAAAAACCAAAATAATCTTGATCTTGGGCATCCGAGGCCGTAAGCTTCATCACCTCTCCCCAGATATCAGCCCCACCGTAATTGCGCCCATAGATATAAGCGGCGCCACGACTGGTGCCCGCACCGTCTTCTTGATGTGTACCGACCACCACATAATCTCCGTCTACAGCCACAGAAGAGCCAAACTCATCGATATCTTCGCCATCCGAGGCGGTGAGCTTCGCCACCTGACCCCAGGCGTCCGGGCCACCCTGGGTCCTGTCGTATACATACACTGCGCCGCGATTGGTTCCAGTTCCGTTTTCGCCATACGCGCCGACCACGGCGAAATCACCGCTTACAGCCACAGAATAGCCAAAATAAGCCGCATCCTCAGGATTCGAGGCCGTAATCTTGGTCACCTGCCCCCAGTTGTCTGTTCCACCTTCGTTTCGACCAAACACATAGGCCGCTCCTCGATTAGTCCCGAGACCGTCTTCATAGCGCGCTCCCACCACAACATTATCCCCACTTATGGCCACCGAATTGCCAAATTGATCATTATCCTCAGCATCCGAAGCCACGAGCTTTGCCACCTGGCCCCAGTTATCCGTCCCACCCTGGTTCCTGTCGAAAACATAAGCAGCACCACGATAGCTCCCGAGACCGTCTTCAAAAATTGCACCAACTACCACATAATCTCCGTCTATGGCCACAGAATAGCCAAACTCATCAACATCCTCAGCATCCGAAGCCACGAGCTTTGCCACCTGGCCCCAGCTATCCGTCCCACCCTGGTTCCGATAGAAGACATAAGCGGCTCCGCGGTCTATCCCGCCACCGTCTTCTGAAATTGCACCGACTACCACATAATCTCCGTCTATGGCCACGGAACGGCCAAATACATCAGAATCCTCGGCATCCGAAGCCACAAGCTTTGCTACCTGACCCCAGTTATTATTCCCCCCGTAGTTTCGATCGAAGATATAGGCTGCCCCGCGATCGGTCCCGCCATCGTCTACATATTGCGCACCTGCCACAGCGTAATCTCCGCTTAAACCCACAGAATAGCCAAAAAAATCTAAATTCTGGGCATCCGAAGCAACCCTCTTCCATAACTCTTCAGGGACTCCGGCAGCCAAGGCACTCACTTCATTCGAGAGTCCGCTCGTTCCACCTGCATTCACGGCTGTGACAGCATAGGAATACGTCTTGAATAAACACAATCCCGTATGGACGTAGTAAGGGGCCCGAAGGCCGGTGACGCTTGTATCAGAGGTGGTCACGCCTCCGGTCGTGTTCCAGTAGAGGTTGTAGGTGCTTGCGTCACTGACCACATCCCAGAGTATGGCCAGCTCCCTGTTTTCTGAATATATATCCTCGATCGTAGGCGCACCTGGCGGTGAAGGTGTTGGTTCTCCGTTCTCATCGGTGCCTCCGCCGCAGGCAGTCATGATGAACATCGCCGCCCAGACAAAAAAGCCCATGATTAACAAACCCTTGACTTTCTTCAAATCAGCCTCCTTATATTTTTAATCAAGCTGCAAAACCGATGATTCTACAGTAAAACTTAAAATGTATTAAAAAATATAAATCGCTCCGCGGTTGGACCCGGCACCGTCTTCATAATATGCTCCCACAACGGCATAATCTCCGTTGATAGCCACTGAAAAACCGAACCAATCTTGATCCTCAGCATCCAAGGCTGTGAGCTTCATCACTTCTCCCCAGGTATCTGCACCACCATAATTCCGACCAAATATATAAGCCGCGCCACGACTGGTCCCGGCACCGTCTTCATAATGCGCGCCCACTATAAGGTAATCTCCGTCTATCGCCATAGAGCCTCCGAACTCATCCCCATCCTCAGCATCCGAGGCGATCAGCTTGGCCACCTCTCCCCAGTTATCCGCTCCACCATAATTCCGGTCGAAGATATAGACTGATCCGCGATTTGTTCCAGTACCATCTTCCAAGGATGCTCCCACCATAACATAATCTCCGTTGATGGTCACAGAATGACCAAACCAATCACTGTCTTCGGGATCAGAGGCGGTCAGCTTGACCACCTCTCCCCAGTTATCTGTTCCTCCTTCGTCTCGATCAAAGATGTAAGCTGCGCCGCGATTGATCCCCAGGCCATCTTCATAGACAGATCCAACCACTACAGTATCTCCGCTGAGGGCCACAGAAAATCCAAAGTCATCATCATCCTCAGGATCAGAGGCGGTTAACTTGGCTACCTCTCCCCAGTTATCCGTCCCTCCTTCGTTTCGGTCAAAAACGTAAGCTGCGCCGCGATTGGTCCCCAGACCATCTTCGCCAGGCGCTCCCACCACAACGGTATCTCCGCTGATGGCCACAGAATATCCAAAATAATCTACATTCTCAGGATCGGAAGCGATGAGCTTGGCCACCTCTCCCCAGTTATTCGTCCCTCCCTGGTTACGAGAAAAAATGTAAACTGCGCCGCGATTGATTCCCGCGCCATCTTCATAATATGCTCCCACTACAACATAGTCTCCATTGATTGATACAGAACCGCCAAAATAATCATTATCCGCAGCGTCGGAAGCGCTGAGCTTTTTCGCTTGTCCCCAGTTATTGGTTCCGCCGGAGTCCAGGGCAAAAATGTAAGCTGCGCCCCAATTGGTCCCCGTGCCATCTTCGATAGGTGCTCCCACCACAGCATAATCTCCGCTGAGGGCCACAGAATGACCAAACCAATCATCGTCTGCTTTATCCACAGCGGTTCTTTTCCATAACTCCTCAGGAATATTGGCTGCAAGTGCGCTCATCTCATTCGACAACCCGCTCGACCCTCCTGCATTTACGGCTGAAACTCTATAGGAATAGGTCTTGAACAGGCTCAATCCAGAATGGACGTAGTAGGTCGTCCGAAGGTTGGGCACACTGGTATCGGACGTGGTCACGCCTCCGGTCGTGTTCCAGTACAGGTTGAAGGTGTTCGCATTGCTGACTGCGTCCCAGAGGATAGCCAGCTCTCTGTTTTCCGCATAAATATCCTCGATCGTAGGCGCACCTGGCGCCGAAGGTGTAGGTTCTCCGTTCTCATCGGTGCCTCCGCCGCAGGCAGTCATGATGAACATCGCTGCCCAGATAATAAAAGCTAAAAAAAACAGTCCTTTAATTTTCTTCATGTCAACCTCCTTTTGTTTTATCAGATTTTTCTGGTGCCTCTAAATCCATTTATATCAATATTCATAAAGCTCTGAATTTCTTTTTTTCCAGATGCATGAAGATGGACAGCACACCATCTAACTCGAACAATTGATTGCACCCCGCTCATAAGCACCCATACAAGTATTGCTTATTTCAAGATGAAAGAATTCTACATCAACCTTGACGATATTTGCAAGCTCCTCAGAAGGCCTGTCTCTAGCTGACATAAATGCTGACTCGGGTTTCGCGCCATTTTTTTTTAAATCTTTCCCCACTTCTCCAGGAATGCCCTGGCGAGCTTTCTTGTCTTGGGGCTCTTGCATTCCTCCTGCTTCTTGACGAATTCTAGAATATTTTTTTGGTCTTTCGATTCCCCAAAGTATTCAGCAAAGGATTCAATGGCACCGGACTTTATCAGGTCCTTCCTCTCTGGATCGTGATGCGTCTGATCAATGCTCAACAGTCTGTCTGTTATTCGCCTCTGCAGTCCCGGTTTGAACCTGGCGATCCTGCCCGAGTTGGCCGCGACCCAGGCAGCCGGGATCACGCTTCTGTCGTTCAGCAGCCCGAAATACCTCTCGAATATTTCTTCGAACTTGTTTTCCGTGTCAACCCTGGCCAGGTTCGCCAAGATTGGTATCACACTCAACTTCCAGTACGTGTGGTCGGAGCTGAGAAGCTCGACAAAGTAACCCCATTGGGGAAAGAGCGCTTCAGGATTCTTTTTGCTTAAGAGATTGAGCACCTTGGAACTGTTGTATCTGACCGTTTCGTTCTTGGTCTTCAAGTTGCTCAACAGTTCAGACAGAATCTTTCCGTCCTTCAGGGCCTTCTTGGCCATGGTTTCCACATTCATGTTCTTATCATTTAAATCAGGAAGCATGGGACTTTTCCTCCTTCAGGTATTCATCTCCATAGAAAATATTATTTTCCTGTCAAGGCTCTGGTGATAGCCTCGTCGTCCTTGAGGGCGTGAGCAGGACGGGGATGATCCTTGTTAAAGACGCGCATAATCTCCTGCTCTTCTATGACAACACCGCTCTCGCCAAACGGGCCATAACGCTCAGGCTTGTGGATTATATCGAGCGAAAGATTCAGGTATTTCGCCAGGAATTTATAGGCACCAACGCGTTTCGACGGCCCGTAATCATGGTCTTCCTCAGCCAGATGGATGTTCTCGACCCGGTCCTGGGCTCCGTACAGGCGGTAGACATTCCGGATATAGGGAAACTCGACTTCGGGCGTGTTCCTGGTCCAGTCCATGCCGCAGGAGATGAGAAGCTGAGGTCTCGGGGCTGCCAAGGCAGCGATTTCCGCGTTGTTGGTCACATGGAAACGGCTTTTATGGATAGGCAGGCCGCTCTCGCAGTCACATCCGCCAAAAAAATGGGCTGAGACCATGACTACAGGGACCGACACAGAAACACGGTCGTCCACAGCCGCCAAGAGGAAAGTCTGCGTCCCGCCGCCTGAAGCGCCGGTCACACCGATACGCCCGGGATCGACCTCATCAAGTGAGCGAAGAAAATCGACAGCGCGGATGCTGTTCCAGAGCTGAAGAGCCAGGACTTTGGGATGGTCGTGCGTAGTCTGTGTCGAATCCCCCCAGCCCACCATATCATAGGAAAAAACCACAGCTCCCATCCGGGCCAGGGTGGCGCACCGGATCTGATGGTCAGGCCAGAACCGCCCTCCTCCGTTGGGTTGTTTGAAGTGTCCGTGCGGACAGAGTATCCCGGCCAAAGGCTTCTGACTTGAGAGGNGACGATACAGGTTTCCGGTCACAAAAAACCCGGGAAGGCTCTCGAAAGCCACGTTTTCCACTGTGTAATCGCCGTGGATACGCCTGCTGTGAATAATCGGATTAAGGGCGCACTTGTCCGGCGGGGGCAGCAGGCCTGCACCGGTAAGGATACCCTGGCGAATGCGTGCGGCCCGGGCTTTCCACTCTGGCAAAGTGCTATAGGTTCGGGAGAACTCATCCAGCTGATGTTTGGCAGCTTCCTCGCTGAGATAATACCCCTGGCAGAGCTCAACTCGCCCGTCCTCTTTCTCCTGGCCCTGAATGACGCAGGTAAGACAAACCAGAAAAAGTGCTATTCCCCAGGAAAGGAGTATTCTGTTCACCGGTTTTCCCGTCCTCATATCATAATCATATGCCTTAGCGAAATCAAACAAAACAAAAAAGGGGGAAAAGAGGCCAAGTCTCTTCATTAAGGTAAGGTTTTTTTGGAAAAGAGGCCTGAATCACGTATTCAATTCCATCTTAATATAGCTCTCAAGAGCGAGCGGAAGCGAGCGTTGGAAGGGGGAAGTCAGTTCCCCCATTAAGTTGACTTGCGAATATTCTTCAGGTATAAGCAAATCTTTATGCTTAAAAAATTCATTTCACACAGGCCATAACAAAATGACAACCAGATACGCCAAAAACAAAATCCACAAGAAAATTTTTCTGATAATATCGATGGGTGTGTTACTATCCCTTGCCGCACTGCCTGCACCGGCAGAGGAAAAGCTGGAGCCTCTTGTCCCCTTTAGGACAGAGGTTCCTCCTGTTATCGACGGCAATCTGGATGACCCGGCCTGGCAGCAGGCTCCGTCTGAGTCAGGCTTCAAGACCTATCATCCGGATTACGGAATAGCCATGGTTGAAAATTCCGTGGTCTATTACGCCTATGACCAGGAGAACCTGTACTTCGCCTTCCGCTGCTTTGACAGCCAGCCAGATAAAATAAAGGCCACAGTCAACAGACGGGATAATATCCGGGATGATGACTGGATCTGCATCAATCTGGACTCCTTTAACGACCATCAGTCTCTGTATGCCCTTTATGTCAATCCCCTGGGAATCCAGATGGACTCCAGGTTTGAGGGTGGAGAAGAGGATTTCAGCGTCGATATAGTCTGGTACAGCAGTGGAAAAATTGACGCGGAAGGCTACGCTATCGAGCTGAAGATCCCTTTTAAAAGCATCCGCTTCTCCCACAAGAACCCTGTCGAGATGGGTGTGATCTTTGAGCGCTGGATCAGCCGCCGCTCCGAAGCAGGGACCTATCCGCCGCTGGACCCGGCCCAGGGACCGAATTTTCTGACCCAGACAAGGCCCATCGTTTTTCACGAGATAAAACACTACACCCTTTTTGAGATGCTTCCCGCCTTTACCTACAGCCAGACGAGCCTGGACGATGAGGGGGAGCTGTCTTCTGCCGGAAGCGAGCGCGATATCAGCCTGACGGCCAAATACGGGATCACCTCGCACCTGATCTTCGACGGAACCTATAATCCCGATTTCAGCCAGGTCGAAGCGGATGCCGGACAGGTGGATTTCAACCTGCGGTATGCTCTCTTTTTTCCTGAGACGCGGCCCTTCTTCCTGGAAGGACTGGAAAAGTTCAATTTCGGAGGCTACGATTCCGGTGACCCTCTCGGCGAAGTGGTGCACACCAGGACCATCGTCGATCCCTTGGTGGGGTTGAAGCTGAACGGCAGGATCGGGGAAAAAAACACCATCGCCTCCATCTATGCCCTGGATGAGCTGCCTGAAACAGAAACCGAGGAGCAGGCCCATTTTGGTGTCTTCCGCTACAAGAGGGCTCTGGCCAAGGATAGCTTCCTCGGGGCCTTCTACACCGGGAGAGAGCGCGCCAGTGGATTTAACAGAGTGGCAGGGATTGATGGGCAGATCAGGCTCAACAGGTCAAGCCTCTTCGGCTACCATCTTTTTGGCTCTCAAACAAAAATTGACCAGGCGTCGCCAAGGGATGATGGACATGCTTTGGGGCTGCATTATTACTCCAACACCAGAAACTGGGTCGTCCAGCTGGGGCTTCAGGATATCGGGGAAGATTTCCAGACTGAAACAGGTTACATCACCCGGACAGGCTTGACCCGGTTCAGGTCCGGAATCCTGCGCAAGTTCTATCCGAAATCAAAAATTATCCAGAGGATCGACCCCATGATCCACAGTTACCAAATCAGGGATAAATTCAGCGGTCTCTACGAGACCTTCAATTCTCTGGACCTGAGGCTGATGTTCCCCAGAAACTCGATGCTCCTGTTTGGCGGCCGTTACGCGACCGAGATCTTTCTGGACGAGAGGTTCAACACCAGCAAGGTAAGGTTGACCGGAAGAAGCCAGTTCACCAAGCAATTCTCTTTCGCCCTCTCCTACACCTACGGTAAAAAAATACGCTACGTAGCCGATCCCTACCAGGGAAGCGGGAGCGACGGTGCGGCAGAAATCATCTACCAGCCTTCGCAAAAGCTCCATTTCATCCTGAGCTTCATCTACTCCGATTTCTACCGTGATGCCGACTCGATCAAGGAATTCGATTACACGATAATCCGGAGCAGAAACATCTTCCAGGTGAATAGATACCTCTTTTTCAGGGGAATCGTGGAATACAATTCCTTCAGGAAACGCCTGATGACAGACCTTCTCGCTTCTTTCACCTACATTCCCGGGACCGTGATCCATGTCGGCTACGGTTCTCTCTACGAGAAAGTGGAGTGGACGGGCAGCGAATACGTCCCCTCCGACAGGTTTCTGGAGACAAAGAGAGGATTCTTTTTCAAAGCATCTTTTCTGTGGCGGATTTAAACGATACAATCATCAGGGGAAACAAAAATTTGACTCCTGACGCAAAGCTCGAAGCTTTAGACACGAAACTCTGGGACCTGAAGCTTTACGGGTGTAACCTGGAATCTCTCAGCAATTTTTGCGTCTGACTAGAACTTTTTAAGGTTTGATACGTCTTAGCTAATGAAATCCAGAAGTGAAACACAAAAATCCATGGAAACCAGTGGATTAGAGCACGAACATGAGACGGGACAGGCCATTCATCCTCAATTCGATGAGCTGTACGAGAGATACCAGAATGAAGTATTCAGTTTTGCCTATCATCTCACCCGACACAGAGGAGACGCAGAAGACCTGTATCAGGATGCCTGGCTCCGGATCGTGAAAAAGCTGCCTAAAGAGATAGACATGAGAGGCATCAAAGCCTGGATATTCACCATCGTCATCAACCTGCACCGGGATGAACTGCGCAAGAAACGGATAAGAAGGCTGTTCCTGCTGGAGAAAGCCAAAGCTCATGAAAAAGAAGAAGCCTCTTTCCCTGTTCAGAGGGATATTCTTCCGGCTGATTCAAAGGACGACGGGCTGCGAATTGAGATAGGCAGGGATATCCGTCAGGCAATGGACAGCTTACCCCAGCGGCAGCGCCGCGTGTTCGTGCTCAAGGAGATCGCAGGTTTTAAACAAGCGGAAATCAGCGATATTCTCGGGGTTCCGGTCGGAACGGTCAAGTCTCTGATGTACCGGGCCGTCAAACGGCTCCGTCAGGAACTCTCGAAATACCAAACAAAATATAATCCTAATGAGGAAATAAAATGCGGTGTAAAGACATCGAGCGCTTGATTATTGCTTCCTCGGATGAGGATCTCAGCTCGGAAGAATTAAAGGCCATCGAACAGCATGTGGGCCGCTGTGAGCACTGTGCCCGCTTCCAAGGAGAGCTGGGAAAAATCAGGACAGGCATCAAGGCTATGCCGATGCCCGAACTCTCGGCAGACATAGCCGAAAATACCCGACTGCGGTGTTATGCTGAGATGAAAAAACAGCGGAAAGCTGCTCTGGAAAAACGTTCCTCACCAGCTCTCTCCCGTCCCATTCCCGTCTATGTTTGGGCCACTCTCTTCGTGCTGACTCTTTTGACGATGGTCATCACATTCCCGGTCATCGGAGAGATCAGGTTTGACCAGACTCTGACGTTTAAAGCGGCAGCAGTCCTGACCCTAATCATCCAGAACGCGGTGATGCTTTTCTTTGCTCCGATCCTCATCCGCAAGTATCGCTCAAAAAGAGAGAATTTCAACGGTATGGCGAATGCAAATGCATCATAGAGCATATTCTATTCCATGTCCTGCGAGCTATAAGGGCGTGGCTAAGGAGGTTTAAAATGGCGACTTCAACCGGAAAAACAATAGGGCTTATCCTATTGGTTTTGCTTATAGTCTGGCTTGCGGCAAATATAACTCCTTTTTTCATTGCTCCGTTCGGCATTTTCTCCGGATTTTTCGAATCACTGGACCTTCCCCATGTGAAAATCAGCCGTATCGTTCCTTCAATCCGTTACTCGATTTATTCCGTATTCTCGCTTGTGCTGTTGGTCATCTGGATCCTGGTGATCGTCTGGGTTTACCGGGATGCTGAGCGCCGGGGCATGAACGGGATACTCTGGGCTCTACTGGTGCTGATTGGAAACCTGATCGGGTTGATAATCTATCTGATCGTCCGCTCGGATATCGTGCCCGCGCAGAGGGCGGCACCGGCCTTGCAGACATGCCCTAAGTGTCAGAAACAGGTCTCTACGACGTATGTATTCTGTCCCTATTGTGCGGCGCGGCTCCATGCGGTGTGTCCGAAATGCGGCAAACCGACCGAAGAGAACTGGAAGGTCTGCCCGCACTGCGGTGAGAAATTAGGTGAATAAGTTGGGGCCGCATCTCAACATTTTATTATCGGATCTGTCGATTTTGAGAAATGTCGATAAATTGGGGACTGTCCCCAATTTAAGAACGAAAATGTCAAATGTTGAGATGCGGCCCCTTTTTTGATTTTTTGGTTAAAGCCATCTTTTCTTTCTGAAGTAAAAAACCATCAAGACAGCAACGGCAACCATAATCATCCAGACTGCAAAATAGCCCCATCGCCAATCGAGCTCGGGCATGAATTTAAAATTCATGCCGTAAATTCCCGCCACAAACGTCAATGGAATGAATATAGTGGCGATGATGGTCAACACCTTCATGATCTCATTCATCCGATTGCTGATGCTCGAGAGATAGGTATCATGCATTCCTGAAAGCATGTCGCGGAAAGTCTCGACTGAATCGATCACCTGAATCGTATGGTCATAGACATCCCGGAGATAGATGCGCGAAGTTTCTTGAATGAGCGAAGATTCACCCCTCTCAAGATTATTGACGACTTCTCTCAAAGGCCAGACTGACCTCCGCAAAAAAATCATCGTTCTTTTTAACTTATGGATCTCCTGCAATGTTTCAGGCTTGGGATTGGATACAACCTTATCCTCCAGCTCCTCTATCTGTTCTCCTGACCTCTCCAGAATGAGAAAGTAATTATCGACGACCGCGTCCAGCAGTGAGTAGGCCAGGTAATCCGCTTTCAGCTTCCGGATGCGGCCTTTTCCGTTCCTTATCCTCTCCCTCACATGGTTGAAAATGTCTCCTTCTCTTTCTTGGAAGGAGATGACAAAATTCTCACCCAAAATCATGCTGACTTGCTCGATTTTGATCTCGCCGTCATTCTCATCATGATAGACCATTTTGAGCACGATAAAGATGTAATTGCCGAAATCCTCGATTTTTGGCCGCTGCTCTGTGTTGACGATGTCTTCCTGGATGAGCGGGTGAAGGTCAAAATTTCTGCCGATCTTCTCGATAATATCGACCTTATGGATACCATCGATGTTGATCCAGGTTACAGTGGATGTATCCTTACACGAAAAACACTCCTCAACCTGTTCAAGCTCTTTTTCCTCGAAATGCTCTTGGTCATAATCCAGGACTGAAATCCTGACCCTTTCATCCTCTCTCTCTCCCACGTAGACCGGAGTTCCGGGGGGAAGCCCCAATTTTTTGGATCTTCTTTTCCTGAAATTAAACATTTTTTTTCTCTTGCCTGCATAAACAGGCCTTTCAGGAGTAAGCCCTGCCTCTTCGGCTGGTTTTTTCTTTGAATTAGCCAATTTGTCCCTCCCTTAATGAGAAAAAATGGAAACCATCTTTATAGATCGTTGATGGCCTGGTCATTCTCATTACTCTCTTAATCTTTATTATCAGCACCCAGAGTTGTCGGGAATTTTGAGAGCTCCTTGAGCACATCATTCGGGCCGTAAACCACAAGGCGGTCATCAATCTCTATCCTTTCGCGTGCTTTGGGGATGGGAATCCAGTTCTTTCCTCTTTCGATTCCCAAAACCAGGGCTCCTTTCTCGCTCAGCCTGCACTCGGATATCGAACTTCCAATGAGAGGAGATCCTTCCCTGATGATCTTTTTCACCAGTCCGTATCCCTCGAGAAAATGGAGAAGGTCTTCTGCTGACGCTTCTTCAAACGCTGGGGATTTGATGAGTTTTCTTTCTATGAAATTCTCCCACTTTTTTACAATTTTCCTGTGAGTCATGATTTTGTATATTAAAAATATGCCCAGGATGAGAACAAGGACATTGATCGGCAGTTGAAATCCACGGCTGGTGGCAAAGGACGAGGTGGTGGTCACGATGACGGTTACGATTCCCGCGTTTCCCATGATCATCAGCCAGGTCATAATCTTCCGCCTCACCGGGTGGTTGATCACCAATTCGGCTTCCTTGGTCGTGAACCCGGTCCCAGAGAAAGCTGACAACGCCTGGAACCTTGCTTTTTTCTTTTCCAACCCGGTCATCATCAGAGCAATGGACGCTCCCCTCACGAAAAGAATAGATATTAAAATAGCCAGCAGAGTCGGAAAAAGGAAGTAGAGGCTGCTCATTTTATCGCCCTCCCGCTGTATTCACTCACAGGATTGTTATCCTCATTCATAATAATTATATAAACGCAATAATTCTTGTGACATCCCATCTTGGGCGGCACGAATGCTGCCTTCAGGTCCCCGTAGAGGAGGCGGGACCGACGGGACAGGTTCCCTCGGGGCCTGGGGCTGAGGGCAGCTTCGGGCCACCTAGAGATTGTAACCTTATTTACCGCGTCGACATTAGCTCATGTTATATGTATAAAAAGTGCTCATGAAAATCAATCCTCAATTATCCCTTAAGCTGTTTCAGCCAACAGGGCACCAGTTCAAAAAGTAAATTTAAGCGGTCTTATTACTTTGACAACACCAGATAATTTCTTTAATATGGGGGAGAGTTCCCATTATTCTTTAACTCTAAGTCATCAAATAAAGATCATTCGGGGTGAAATTTTGGCCGGAGTCCACTCTCAGAAGGTCCCCTCAGTCCTCATCTTCACTGACCTGGACGGGACTCTTCTAGACCACCACACCTATTCCTTCGAGCCGGCTCTTCCCGCCCTAAAAGCCTTAAAAGAGAAAAACATCCCTCTTATCATCTGCACCAGCAAGACCAGGGCAGAGATCGAAAAGTGGAGGTTGGAGCTGAACAATGATCATCCTTTCATCTCTGAAAACGGCGGGGCCATCTTCATCCCCAAGGGATACTTCTCGCATAGATTTTGCTTCGAGAGAGAAAAAGACAATTACCTCGTCATCGAACTCGGCACGCCCTATTCTCAGCTCAGAGAGATCCTGAACCGGATACGCAGCTCCCTCCAGCTCGGGCTTAAAGGATTCGGGGACCTTTCATTCAAGGAAGTGGCCCGCCTCTGCGGTTTCTCCCCAGAGGAGGCCAGGCTGGCCAAAAAAAGAGAATACGATGAGCCTTTTCTTCTGGACGAAGAAAGCGCCATCCAAAAAGTCCAGGAAATGGCGCGCCTCTCCAATCTTCAGGTCAGCCGCGGTGGACGCTTTTTCCATCTCATGGGAGAAAACGACAAGGGAGAGGCACTCAGGCTTCTTACTGATATTTACAGAGAAAAAACAGAGCACATCGAGACTATTGCTCTGGGAGACAGTCTAAATGACCTGCCCATGCTCCACGCTGCAAATCATCCGGTCCTGGTTCAAAAGCCGGATGGAAGCTATAATCCTGAGGTCAAACTTCCCAGTCTGCACCTTGCTCCCGGCATCGGACCAGCAGGCTGGTGTGAGTCTGTGCTTGAATTATTGAATAAACTTTTGCAATAATTAAAATCCCATCAAAGGAGGGAAAAATGGCTGACTTTTATCAAACCGGAGTAGTGGCCACCTTTCACAGGTTCGGAAAAGTCGATCTTGACCGGATGGAAAATGAGCTGACGGAATTCAACCGCCATCGCCCTATTGCCCTGGTTCTTCCCTCTACTTTTGCCGAGCTGGAAGCCCCGGCCATACAAAAAATCGTCGAGGATATCCAAAAGGTCACCTACATCAACGAGATCGTGGTGACTATGGGGAGGACAGATGAGGCCCAGTTCAAAAATTCCAAAAAGTTCTTCTCCTCTTTTCCTCAGAGAACTCGGGTCATCTGGAACACCGGTCCTGCCATAGGAAGACTCTATAAACTTCTGGAAGAGAATGGACTATTTGTGGGAGATGATGGAAAAGGCCGTTCCTGCTGGACAGCCTACGGTTACATACTGTCTCGAGAAGAGAGCAAAGTCATTGCGCTCCATGACTGCGACATCGTCAATTATTCCAGAGAACTCCTGGGAAGGCTGTGCTACACAGTGGCATCGCCCAACATAGATTATGTCTTCTGCAAAGGCTATTATGCCCGAGTCACTGACCGCATGCACGGTCGGGTCACCCGTTTATTCGTGACACCGATAATCAGGAGTCTGGAAAAATTGTTCGGGCCGCTGCCTCTCCTTGTCTATCTGGACAGCTTCCGCTATCCCCTGGCTGGAGAATTCTCGATGAGCGCGGACCTCGCCAGAATCAACCGCATTCCCGCAGACTGGGGGATAGAGGTCGAAACCCTGGCCGAAGTCTACCGCAACTGTGCCCTTAAAAGAATCTGCCAGGTCGAACTCTGCGAAACCTATGAGCACAAGCACCAGCCTCTCTCTGCCGAGAATCCTAAGACAGGCTTGATGAAGATGTCCATCGACATTGCCAAGGCTATCTTCAGGAATCTCGCCATCGAGGGAGCGGCTTTGAGCGAAAGCCTTCTCAACACCCTGGTTGTCAATTACCTCCGCACTGCCCAGGATACTATCAAATGCTACCATGACGACGCCGCGATCAACGGGCTCTTTTTTGACCGCCATCAGGAAACGGCGATGGTGGAGGCCTTCACCAAGGCCATCCAGATTGCAGGACAAGAGTTCCAGGAGAACCCGCTTTACTCGCCTCTCATTCCAAACTGGAACCGGGTGACATCGGCCATCCCCGATTTTCTCGAGAAACTGAATGAGACGGTGGAGCAAGAGAACGCCTAGACTGGTCTATTTTCCTGACATTTAATTATGGAGATGTAATATATTGTAGCGCCGGTTCCCCTCCATCCGGAGCCCATGGTGGAGGGTGGAAGGATCTTGGCGAGGATGGAGGGGAACCGGCGCTACACTTCTCAAGGGGCCGGACGTTTCCCTGATTGCGGAAATAGAGATGCTTGCCCAGGATTAAAATCCCTTTACTTTTTGCCCCATTTTCATTAAATTTCTCTTTATACATATGAAAAGGTAATGCCTCTGTGGCCAAGGTTGTAACGATAATTCTGGCAGGCGGCCAGGGCAGTCGGCTTTATCCTCTCACTAAAAAACGGAGCAAGCCCGCAGTCCCGATCGCTGGAAGGTTCCGTCTCATCGATTTTCCCATCAGCAACTGCCTCCATTCCGGATTGCGGAGAATCTTCATCCTCACCCAGTTCAGCAGCGAATCGCTTCACCGTCATATCTTCCTCACCTACCGTTTCGATAACTTCAGCAAAGACTTCATTACCATTCTTTCCGCCACTCAGACGCTGGAAAGCCCTGACTGGTATCAGGGAACGGCCGACGCTGTCCGGCAAAACCTGCGATTCCTGCGTACAGAAGGGGACCTGGTTCTTATTCTATCGGGCGACCATCTCTACCGGATGGACTACCGTAAATTCATCGACTTTCACCTGAAAAAAAAGGCAGACGTCAGCATATCCGTCTATCCTATCCCCTACGATAGAGCGCCGGAATTCGGGGTGATGAAAACCGAAGAAAACGGGAGAATCTCCGAATTCCACGAAAAGCCAAAAGAGCCGTCTTTACTGGACAGCACCAAAGTGGATGAGAAAGTCTTCAAGCCGTTTCATTTGAAGTCTGCCGGCAGGACTCATCTGGCTTCCATGGGAATTTACCTCTTCAAGTGGGAGGTCCTGAACGAACTGCTGTCAAGCACCACATTCGAGGATTTCGGCAGAGAGGTCATACCCTCTGCCTTGAATCAGTATAAAGTCTTTGCTTACTTTTTCGATGGCTACTGGAAAGACATCGGGACAATTCGCAGTTTCTTCGAAGTCCATCTCGACCTGATCCAGCCGTTGCCTCAATTCAACTTCTATGACGAAGATAAACTGATCTTTAGCCACGCTCGCTTCTTGCCTGGATCCAAAATAACGTTTTCTGAGGTCAAATATTCTATTCTCAGTGAAGGGAGCATCATCGACCGCGCCAGAATTAGCGAGTCCATTATCGGAATCCGCTCCCGTATCGGGGAAAATTCCATAATTGAGCGAGCTGTCATGATGGGCGCGGATTTCTTCGAAACAGTAGAAGAATTCGCCCAGAATAGAAAAGAAGGCATTCCCGATGTCGGCATCGGTAAAGATTGCCAGGTCCGCAATGCTATCATCGATAAGAATGTGCGCATAGGGAATGGAGTTAAGCTCATCAATTCCCGGAATATCAACGATGAAGACACGGAAGATTACGTGATCCGTGACGGGATCATTGTCATTCCCAAAAACGCTATTATTCCGGATGGGACCGTGATTTAATGACGAGAAGGAGATAGAAATGCCAGAATTCAGGTATGATCCTCTTCAGGACCGCTGGGTCATCATAGCCACGGAACGGGCAGTTCGCCCTTCCGATTTGCGCGATACTACCAAATACAACCACATCAAGCTCTGTCCCTTCTGCGGCGGGAACGAATCCCAGACTCCTCCCGAAATTTGGGCTGTCAGAGATTCCTCTACTCAACCTAACACACCAGGATGGAAAGTGAGAGTGGTCCCGAATAAATTTCCCGCACTCCAAATCGGGCCTGAGGGAAAGAGGATCGGCGTCGGCTACTACGACATGATCGAGGGTGTGGGAGCTCATGAGGTCATCATCGAAACTCCGCAGCATGATGTGACGCTGGCAGACCTCCCCCCAGAACAATTCAAATGGGTACTTCAAGCCTACCGGGAAAGATTGAGAGACCTTTACAAAGACACGCGGCTCAAATATGTCCTCATTTTCAAGAATCACGGCAAAAGGGCTGGCGCGTCTCTGGCCCATGCCCATTCCCAGTTGATCGCCACGCCCATCGTACCGCTGAATGTCACCATCAAGCTCGAGGCCGCGAAAAAACACTACGACAACAAGGAGCGCTGCCTGATATGCGACCTGATCCAGCAGGACCGCTTCGACAAGAGCAGAGTCATCACCGATGAAAACGGATTTATTGCCATTGCCCCTTATGCCTCCCGTTTTCCATTCGAAGTTTTTATCGCCCCCATCCAACACAATCACAGCTATGCAGAGGCATCCGATGAGGATTTAGAAAAACTCTCTTTCTTTTTCAAAGATATCCTGACTCGCCTTAAGAGAGTCCTTCATGACTCTCCTTACAATTATGTCCTGAATACAGCTCCAAACACCGAGGCTAAGCCGAAGTTTGCGGGAAAATGGGAAACCCTCAAGTACGACTATCACTGGCATATTGAGATCATTCCCCGCATGACACGTATAGCAGGCTTCGAATGGGGCAGCGGCTTCTACATCAATCCCAGCATACCTGAGGAGGCCGCTCAATACCTGCGGGAAGCCAAAGATGAATAAAAAAAGGACAAGCTGTCTTTTTGAAGAAAGGGGACAGTTCCTTTCTCCTTTCATAAAAGGACTGAATGGAACAGTCCCCAAAAGCATCCTGTCCCCTTTTTACCTAAGCTCTCCCGTAGGTCTCTGTGATATCTGAGATCTTCCTTGCCAGTTGAGACGTCATTTGAGAAGGCAAGAGCCGCCATTCCCAGTTGCCCTTGCCGGTCGCCGGAAGGTTCATCCTGGCCTCCTCCCCCAGACCCAGAACATCCTGCAGGGGTATGATCGCTGTTCTGGCCACAGACTGCATGGCCAGCCTGATGAACTCCCAGTGGATATCTTTTTTTTTAACCTTACGTCCGATGTAACGAAAAATCCTTTTTTTCTCCGCCGGTTTAGCTTCTCGCTCAAACCATCCTCTTACCGTGTTGTTATCGTGAGTTCCTGTGTAGACCACGCAATTCTCCTCGTATGTATGGGGAAGATAGGGATGACTGGAATCATCCTCCCCAAAGGCAAAAAGAAGTACTTTCATCCCTGGAAAATCGAAATGCTCCATGACTTCTCTCACATCAGGGGTGATAACGCCCAAATCCTCTGCTATAAGGGGAAGAGGAGGATGCTTTTCCGTCAACACACGGAAAAAATCTCTGGCAGGAGCCTCCTTCCATTCCCCGTTGACAGCGTTATTCTCGGTGGCCGGGATTTCCCAATAGCCCACAAAGCCGCGAAAGTGGTCTATCCTGACGATATCAAATAACCTCAGGTTGTGATCTACCCTTAGGATCCACCAATCATATCCTCTCTCCTTGAGGATGTCCCATCGGTAAAGGGGATTTCCCCAAAGCTGACCGGTCGCGCTGAAATAATCAGGCGGCACACCGGCAACCGCATAGGGTTTTTTCTTTTGGTCCAACTTAAAGAGCTCAGGATAGGTCCAGAGGTCAACGCTGTCATAGTTCACATAAACAGGGATGTCTCCGATGACCTGGATGCCTTTCTCCTGACAGTAACTCCTCAAGGCACTCCACTGCCTGTCAAACTCATACTGAAGGAATCTTTCTCTATCCATGTTTTCCTGAAGCGCCTTCTTCAACGAATGGAGAGCTTCATCACGCCTGTCCCTTACATCCGGAGGCCAATCGGACCAGACCCGTTTCTTGAAATGCTCTTTCAAAGCCAGGAATAAAGCGAAATCATCGAGCCACCAAATATTTTCATTACAAAATTTTTCATAGTCATCCTTGTCTTTCCTCTGTTTAAACCGCTGGAAGGCTGTCTGGAAGAGCTTTCTTTTGAAGGCGACAACAGAATTGTAGTCCACTCGCCTGGGACGAAAGGTTTTGTCTGGGATGATATCTTCCTCAGTGAGCAAGCCCTCCCGCACCATAAGTTCAGGACTCAGGAGCAGGGGATTGCAGGCAAAAGCGGAATAGCCTTGGTAGGGGGAATTCCCGAAGCCCGGCTCAGTGGGATTCAGAGGAAGAATCTGCCAGTAAACCTGTTTCGCCTCAGCCAGAAAATCTACAAACCTATAGGCCCAGGGTCCCAGGTCTCCGATGCCGAAAGAAGAAGGAAGGGATGTAACGTGAAGGAAGATGCCGCTTCCTCTTTTTTCCATTCTTTTCACTCACTATTAAACGAAAATTCAGGATCGTTAATGATCTTGCCTGCGACAAAGGGTGTCAAAGACATTTCACCCTCAGGTATTCTCCCATCTTACTCAGGCAATCAATCCATTTTTTCGCATCCTCATTGCCCTCTTGACTCCTTTTTTCCATCTCGCTTCCCAGTTGATGACAGACTTTGAAGTAGATATTCTGGCTCCTCCACAGGTCTAAATCCAAGGGGAAGTCTCTCAGGGTCTCCAAAAGGTCAATCACGGTCTTCCAGAGAGAGAGGTCCTGCGGTTTCTCAGAAATTCCTTCCATGAGCCGATCGACTTTTTTGCCTGCGACAAAGCTTAAAAGAGCTCTATCGGGTTGAAGGTCCCACTTTGTAAACTCCTCGACCAGCTTTTGAAGGCGCTCCAGGTCGAATTCCTCATCCTCCATTAGCCTGCGGAAATCCGTGTTGAGGATGAACTCGACGGTGGTGGTAAAAGCCCTGGGCAGGGGAACGCGATTCTCTCTCAAGGCCTGCATCAATGAGTACTGATTCTCGTAAAGCTGCCGGAAGGATGTCTCCATCTCCTCCAGCGTGGAATTGAGGACCTGATTCAGCACCTTGCGCTTTTCATCCTTGAATAAGTGCCAGAGAGAATAATTATGGGTTCCAAAATGCTTATCCATCAAACGGATCACTTCAGGTATGTCCCCCTTGGTAAAAGCCTCCTTCATTTCCTCGTGCAAAGATGAAAAGTAAGAGTCATCAGTAAACTTTCTGGCCCCTCCGATGAGATTGTGATCGCCAAAATGCAAGACGGCAAAACTGATGTTTTCCTCTTCCCAGGTGATTTCCGATGACAACCGGGCTTTTCCCACTGCCAGCTTCTCGCGCCCTGAATCCGTCAAATCATAGGTGTCACTGGTAGAGGTGTAGGCCCCGATCTTTATGGTCTCAGGATACTCCTCGAACAAAGACGATACCGCATAATGTACTCCCACTCTGATAAGCTCCAGGACAGCAGGCTGGACAAGTTTCTCATAAACTTCGGCTCCATTCTTGAATTTGGGGACATTGCTGGATGCTTTCTCCAGGATTTTAATGTATTCCGGCTCAAAATCCTCCCCTCCCGTTTCCCTGGCGAGCTGGATGGCTCGAGCGGCATACTCCATCACCTGGACAGCTTCGATACCTGAAATGTCATCAAAAAACCAGCCACAGCTGGTAAATCCGAGCATTGAATTCCGCTGCATCTCCAGGAGCTTCAGGGCTTCTATTTTCTTCTCTAGAGAAAGCTCCGAAGACATGTGACTGTGGAAAAAGGCTTCAACATTCTCCCTTGACCTGTCCAGAACCACTTCGATGTAGTCTTCTCTCGCTTTCCAAGGATCTTCGGTAAGAATCGACATCCTATCCTGGTAAACTGAATCCAGCCGGTTCCTGAGCCAATCCATTGCTTCACGGAGAGGAGTACGCCATTTTTGCGTCCAGCCGGGATGACGTCCGGTGCTGCATCCGCAATGGCCTCTCCACCTCTCCACTCCATGAACACAGCTCCAGGAAGTGTTCTCCACTATCTGCACTTCTTGGTCAGGGGGGTATTTTTCCAAATGCTCACCATACACAGTAAGAAACTCGGAACGCCCTGTTTCTATCCGGTCAAGGCAGTAAGCCAGGGCCATTTCGCCGAAACGGTGGTGGTGGCCAAAAGTCTCACCGTCGGTGGCGAGGTGAACGATCTGTGGCTTGTTCTGCTCTTTGGAGAACGCGCCCCGCAGTCTTTGGGTAAACCGTTCTCCATCCTTCAGCAAATCACCAAATGCAATCTCGCTAGATATCACGCCATCATAGAAAAAGAGGGAAATGGTCCTTCCTGAAGGGAGAGGACAGAGATAAGCCGACCGAGTATCTATCGTCCCTTTTTTTGCATCAATCCAATCTTTCTCGCCAATTTTTCGGAATTTCTGGACCTGGTGAGGGGCAAGAATAGTGAACCGGATTCCGTATTCGGCCATAATATCCAGGGTCTCGATGTCTACGGCTGTCTCCGGCAGCCACATACCCTCCGGCTTCCTTCCAAATCGGTGTATAAAGTCTTTTATCCCCCAGACAATCTGGGTGCGCTTATCCCTGGAGTCCGCCAGAGGCATGATCATATGGCTGTAAGCCTGGGAGAGAGCTGAACCGTGTCCAGAAAACCGGTTCAGGCTCTCTTTATCTGCGTCGATGACAGCCTGGTAAACCGCAGGAGCATTCTTTTCCATCCAGGAAAGAAGGGTGGGGCCAAAATTGAAGCTTATCTTGCCGTAGTTATTGATAATGTTGATGATGTTTTTTTCTGAATCAAGAATGCGAGACGCAGAGTTTGGAGCATAACATTCGGCGGTGATGCGCTCATTCCAATCGTGGAAGGGATAGGCAGAATCCTGGATCTCGACTTCCTCAAGCCAGGGATTCTCTCTTGGCGGCTGGTAAAAATGACCGTGAATACAGATGTAGCGATTCATCCTGAGAAGTCTATTTTGGAAAATAAGAGTGCCGGATTCTCTCTACGAAAGATTCCAACCTGTTGAATTTCAACTTAAATATTTTATGCGCCTTCTTGAATTTATCTCCTCTTAAATTCGTCCTATTTACTTTTGGTCAGGCCAGGCAACAGCTAGAGAATCTTCTCGGATTCAGGAAGAGAAACGAATATCTTTGTGCCTGCGGTTCGGTATTCGATTTTATTTTCCCGGGCAAGCCAGCCGATGGCTTGATGGACAACGTTCGATTTCTCTTGGAGAAGTTTCGGCATCTCGGCCATGTTGACTTCTCCTTTTTTCTTTAAAAGATCCCAGATCTGTCCTGCAGTTTCTCCTACTTTTTCTTTCATGATACCCTCCTGTTCGATTCTATTTCACTCCGAAGAAGTGATTTTCATTGATGTGTCACTGAATAATTCAGCTATATTCTATCATAGTTTATTAGTTCGATAGTAAAGATAAAATTTTATTCTCTTTTTCTGTTTGCGGAGAGTTCTCATCTTTGCTCGATCTAAGCTTCAGAACGGGAGGGCAAATGAATAATCTTCATCTTTCCAACGACAAGAAAAGAAACGGATTATATAACAAAGCGGCCTTTTCTCAGCCCTACTTTTATCAATTCCTTTTATGACTAAGCTTTCTCTTTTTTCAATAAGAAACAGCGATACTCTCTCTATTCCTTTTTAAGAATAAGGATGCTCAAGGGCGGCAAGGTCAAGGAGATAGAATTGGGCCTGCCATGAGCCTTCTTGTTCTCCGCCTCCACCCCGCCCAGGTTGCCCTGTCCGCTCCCTCCGTATTCCTTTGCATCGCTGTTTAGCACTTCCCTCCAGAATCCATTCGCAGGAACGCCAACCCTGTAATTGGACCGCACAACGGGTGTGAAATTGCACACGGCGGCTATCGTGTCTTTAGACGTCTTCCCTTTTCTCATGAAACCGATGATGCTCTTTTCCCAGTCGCTGATATCTATCCACTCGAAGCCTCCCGGGACGAAATCCAGTTCGTAGAGAGCCGGCTCGCTCCGATAGAATCGGTTCAAATCCCTGACCCATTGCTGGATCCCTTGATGGGGTGCGTACTGGAGCAGGTGCCATTCCAGGCTCTCGTCATGAACCCACTCCTTCCTCTGTCCAAACTCCCCTCCCATAAACAGGAGTTTTTTTCCGGGGTGAGTATAGAGATACCCGAGAAGAAGACGGAGGTTGGCGAACTTCTGCCAGTCACCTCCTGGCATCTTGCTCAGCAGAGAGCTTTTTCCATGGACCACTTCGTCATGGGAGAGAGGAAGCATAAAATTTTCAAAAAAAGCATACCATATGCTGAAGGTAAGCTGGTTGTGATGATGTTTGCGGTGGACGGCATCTTTGGAGAAGTACTCCAGGATATCGTGCATCCAGCCCATGTTCCATTTCATCCCAAACCCCAGACCGCCGAGATATACGGGCCTGGTCACCATAGGCCAGGCTGTTGATTCCTCAGCAATGGTCTGCACATCCGGGAATTTCTGATAAAGGGCCTCATTCAGCCGTTTGATAAAGGATATGGCCTCCAGGTTCTCCCTCCCTCCGAATTCGTTGGGAATCCACTCCCCCTTCTTCCTGGAATAGTCCAGATAGAGCAAGGAGGCCACGGCATCTATCCGAATCCCGTCCGCATGATATTTATCCATCCAGAAAAAGGCGTTGCTTATCAGAAAATTCCTCACCTCGTTCCGGCCATAATTAAAAATGTGGCTTTTCCAGTCCGGATGAAAACCCTTTCTCGGATCCTTATGCTCGTAAAGGTGTGTTCCGTCAAAATAGGTCAACCCGTGTTCATCGGAAGGGAAATGGGATGGGACCCAGTCCAGGATCACGCCGATATCATTCTGGTGGAGAAAGTCGATGAGAAACATGAAATCCTGGGGACTGCCGTAGCGGCTGGTGGGAGCAAAATAACCTCCCACCTGGTATCCCCAAGACCCGTAGAAAGGATGCTCCATCACCGGCAGAAATTCAACATGAGTGAAGCCCATGTCCTTGACGTAATCCACAAGTTGAGAAGCCAGCTCCTTATAATTCAAGACTCGGTTCTCTTCTTCAGGAAACCTCCTCCATGAGCCCAGATGAACCTCATAGACAGCTAGGGGAGAATCAAGGGCGTTGCGCTGGCCGCGCTTTGCCATCCATTCCTCATCCCTCCATTTATAATCCAGGTCCCAGACGACAGAAGCCGTCCGGGGAGACAGCTCCCAGTAAAAACCGAAAGGATCCCCTTTATCCACTCTGTATTTACGCTTTCTGGAGACGACATGAAACTTGTAAAGATCTCCCCTGCTCATTCCGGGAATAAATCCTTCCCAGATACCCGATCCATCCCATCTGACCTCCAGGGAATGTGCCTCCGGATCCCAATCATTGAAATCTCCGATAACGGTGACCCGTTCGGCGTTCGGGGCCCAGAGAGCAAAATAAGCGCCTTTCTCGCCCTCAACAGCCATCGGATGCACACCCATCTTCTCGTATAACTGGAATGAGCTGCCCTGCTTGAACAGATAAATGTCATAATCGGAGAAAAGAGTTGGCCCGTGAACAACACTTCCGGCTCTTTTTTTATCGGGCATCTGAAGCGGTCGCTCTTTTTTTTTAGGCACGAAATAACCTCTCAATACTTTTCATAACCAAAACTCCTGGATACTGCTTTCTTATTTTCCATCATCGAGAGATACTGAAATTATCCCCTTCCAGCCCTTTCCTGAGAATCAGGGGATCTTCTGGGGAATAAAATCTATTTTTTTGCCAGGGATCCTTGATAAATCTTCTCATATCTTCGAGCTGACCTCTCCCAAGAAAAGTCTTCCCTCATGCAGACCTTGACCAATTTCAACCAGAGCTCTGGGCTGCGGTAAACCTCAAGTGCTCTTTTCATCTCTTTTATCAACGCCTGAGAGGAGTACTTGGCGAATTTAAAGCCATTCCCGTTCCCTGTTTTGGGGTCAAATTCATTTATGGTGTCATCCAGGCCTCCGGTGGCCCGCACCACGGGAATGGTTCCATACTTCAGGCTGTACATCTGATTCAATCCGCAGGGTTCATAGCGTGAGGGCATGAGGAACATATCCGCGCCAGCTTCGATCTTATGGGCCAGCGCATTGTCAAAAGCGATCTTGACTCCGAAGCGGCCCTTATGCTTCTTTCCTATCTCCGCAAACTGCTTCTCATAGATCTCATCACCGGTTCCCAGCAGAACTATGAGGAATCCAAGCTCCATCAGCGTGTCCACAGCTTCAGTGAGGATATCGAATCCCTTCTGGGAGGCCAGACGGCTGATGATCCCTATGAGTGGAGCTTTTTCAGAGCCCTTCAGCTTGAAATCCTTGATCAGGTCCTTCTTGCACCTTTTCTTGCCTGACAGGTCTTTTTCATTGTAGTTGGTGATGATGTGCGGGTCGGTTTCAGGATTCCATTCTCTGTAGTCCACTCCGTTCAGCACGCCGTGGACATCGCTGCTCCTCCCCTTAAGGATGCCTTCCAGGCCATACCCGAATTCCGGAGTCTGAATCTCCAAGGAATATTTCTCGCTCACCGTGGTAATGACATCAGCAAAGACAATTCCGCCCTTCAAAAAATTCATCTGGCCGTAGAACTCAAACCCGTTTAAGGAATAGAACTCAGCAGGCAGCCCACTGACAGCCATGTATTCAGCTGGGAAAATACCCTGGTAAGCAAGGTTATGAATGGTGAGGATGGTACGCGCACTCTCGAAAAAAGCATCATACATATACAGGCTCTTCAGGTAAGATGGGACAAGGCTCGTCTGCCAGTCATTGCAGTGGATGATGTCCGGCTTGAAGCNGATCAGCTTGCTCAGGTTCAAAATTCCCCGGCTAAAATAAATGAACCGGTCTGCGTTGTCGAAGTAATCCCCTTCGGGCGTACGGTAGAGCATGCTCCGGTCAAAAAACTCATTCTTCCGGATAAAGCAAACCGAAAGGTTAGGCTCCAGCTCGGAATAAAAAGCTTTATCCTTTAAAACCCGCCCTCTGTAAGGGATCTCCAGCGCCCCTTCTATGCTCTTCAATTCATAAGGCCCTTCCATCACCGAACGGTAGAGGGGCATGACGACAACGACCTGATGCCCTAAAGAGGCCAGGGCAGAGGGCAAAGAACCGGAGACATCGGCCAATCCGCCGGTCTTGGCAAACGGCGCCACTTCAGAGGACGCAAACAGGATTTTCAAAGACATGGAATTGTTCATGGCGGAAAAAAGATCATTCCTTATCCCATATCTTTAGCAGATAGGGCTTCAATTGTTCAAAGTTCTGAGCCTGCCTCTCGATAACCTCCTCTGCCTGGGCATTATTCATGTCTTTGGTCTCGTTAATAAAGGATGCCACACGTGCGTAGTAGAGAGGACGCATGATCTCGACAAGCTTCCCCCTGTCCCTTTTCCAGCGATGGAAGGTGGAGGCAAAATCATAGACTATCTTTACCCAGTCTTCCGTAGACATATAAAAATGGTCTTTCTTCCTGTTTCTGGCCAGAGACTTGAGAACAGAAAAGCTCTCAGGGTTGATGATCTTCTCCCAGAGGGCAGACAGGTTGTTAAACCCTTCCTTGTAATTCTCCACCATTCCCGGCAGGTCCACGGAGAAAGGTTCGGGCTCCTGGGTGAGAGGCTCTCCGTAGACCGGAACAAGGGTACTGTCCTTTATGCTCTTCCAGAGCTCGGCGTGGCTTTCCATAAGCTGAAAAAGCGGATGAACCACCTGCCTGAACATGGGACCGAGGTTTTCCAGGGGGTCTTTCACATCATGGACTTTGGTACCGAGATAAGCCTGACATATGGATTTGCCTGAGACGATGGCCGAAATCGTCATCCAGATATCAATCCCGAACTTGGCGATGTCTGTCACCCAGATATCCTGGCCGCAGTAGAAATAGTGGTCTATCATGTCCTGGGAGAGGCCGAAGTCGCCTCCTATGGGCTGACGAACCCGCTTGCCGAACAGAGCCCTGGTGAGATTATAAGCGATGTTGTTGGTGATTGTGGCGTCGTATTTATACCTGGAATAAACGGGCGCAACAAAATCATGTCCATGCTCCAGGACGGGGTCGGCAAGAGCCTTTATCCATTCTGGTTTTATGCTCCGCAGGTCAGCATCGCAGAGTACACATGCTCGGGCATTCAGTGAATTCGCTGCTTCGAATATCATCCGCAGGGCGCTTCCCTTGCCCGGAAGCCCCCGATAAATAGTGACCATTTTCTCGATGAACGGGTAAACAGTCTTATCCCTGGAAAGCTCTCGGGTGTCGTCAGTGGAGCCGCCATCAGAGATGATGATCACTGCCTTCAGGTCTTGGTAGTGCTGGGCAATGCCCTCGCTGGCCATGTCGATCACATGTTCGATGGTCGAGTCATTATTGAAGCAGGGGATGCCGACGATCAGATCCACCTGCTCGATCTTCTCCAGGCGTCTGATCGCCCAGGGACGAAGTGCTGTATGGAATTTCATCATTTCTCCTTCCAGCGATTACAACAGCCTATATAATAGCATAAGAACCGGTTTTCACAAAAAATTCGCCTAAGAATGCGAGCATCTCAATTTCGGTTATGATGGAAACGTTTGATTGAACAGAGACGTTCAGCGCTTGCTCCTCGCCATCTTCGCCAAGCTCCCCCTACCCGCCATCATGGGCTCCAGATAGAGAGGAGCAAGCGATGTAACAGATTATGCCTTCACAATTAACTTTCGCATAAATAGAGCTGCTTCCTAAAAGTATTTAAATTGACAACGGAAATCTGACAGGAAAGCATCATTCCTTTCCCGAAATTATCACAGCAGGGCATAATGGACGGTATCCACTTTACATTGATCATTCAGGGACTTTAGAATAGATTGAGTCCTGTCTCTGCCAGGACCAGAATCGAGAAAAGCCAAGCAAGAAAGGAAAAATCAAATGCTTCTTAAAAAAATCTCGAAAATCATCAGGAACTATTTTGTCGCGGGAATGATCACCATCATTCCCATATGGATAACGGTTCTTGCCATCATGGCCATTGTCAACCTGATCAGCAACACTTTCAACCTCTTTCCCTCAGCGCTCCAGCCAAAGACATATTTTCCGTATTTCGGTGTGGAGCTTGTCATCGCTCTTTTTCTTATTTTCTTGGTCGGATTCATCGCCAATAATTTCTTCGGGAAGAGAATCATCAAGCTGGGCGAGATCATTCTGGCCAAAATCCCGATCGTGAAGACCGTCTACCAGAGCGTGAAGCACCTCACCACAGGTATCGTGAGTGATAAAAAGATATTCTCACGAGTCGTGCTGCTTGAGTTCCGATCAAGGGGTTATTTTGTATCGGGTTCGTGACCGGCGAGGAAACCCAGATCCTGCCAAGCCGAGGACAGAAGAAAGTGCTCAAGATTTTCGTGCCGACGACTCCCAATCCCACCACAGGATTTTTTTGCCTTGCTCCGGAGGAAGAGGTCAAGCCTCTCCGCCTCAGCGTTGATGAAGCCTTCAAGATGATCATGTCCGTCGGTTATTC
>JGI24422J19971_10000028_pt1 | contig 58527 bp, 57 predicted proteins | sample DeeMarSWOR152_54_FD_19971 | JGI IMG/M metagenome (IMG submission 19971) | reverse complement strand
GGGAACCCCGTAAAATCGGGGACGGGCCCGCCGCTGTGACCCCGCCCCTTTCTTTGTTGATAGGAAAGGGGAACCCTTTTAGCATTTGTGTACCACTGTTCCAATAAGTCGGGATGGGAAGGTGGTTAAAAGGGCGGGGGAGTCAGAAGACCTGCCTGAACAGAAGGCGTAACCTTCGCGGATTAGGTTTAGCCTGAAAGATCTTGAGGACAAAAAAGGGAAATCCCCGGATCGGTATTCTTCGGTCCGGGGATTTTTTTCCGGGCCCGGAAAGCCATTCAAAAATTCATGAAAGGAGGTTGCAAGGATGAAAAAGTGGAAGATTATCTTTTTGTTTGGAATGACCTCTCTGGGTCTGATGGTCAATGGTGCTTATGCGGCAGGAGATGAAGAGGCCATTACATTAGAAACCGTGGTGGTTACAGGGACAAGGGCTGAACAGAAGATAGAAAGGCTGCCAGCCAGTGTCACCGTGATCGAGGAGGAGGACATCAAGAACTCCAACGCAAAGAATGTGATTGATCTTCTTCGCTGTGAGGAGGGAATCGTTGTGAGAGACCTCTTGGGCAATGGGAAGCGTTCCCAGGTCGACCTGCGTGGATTTGGAGAGAGCGGTCCTTACAACGCTCTGGTTTTGGTAGACGGGCGTCGTGTGAATGAGATTGACCTCAGCGGGGTCGATTGGGCACAGATTCCTCTGGAGCAGATCGAGCGAATAGAGGTCGTTCGAGGGACCGGGACCGTGCTCTATGGCGACAATGCCGTGGGAGGTGTAATCAACATCATCACCAAAATCCCATCCAAAGAATTAACCTTTAGCGCGGGAACAACTGCCGGGAGTTATGGGCGAAACAAAGAGCAGATCTCTATCAGTGGTGGGCGCGAGAATTTAGGGGCATCCCTTTTCGCTAGCTATGACTCCACTAATGGGTACAGGGACAACGGGGAATTCCGGGCGAAGGATGTGGGAGGAAAAATTCTCTTTGAAGCCACAGAATTTCTAAGCCTCAACTTGACCGGGTCCTATCATTCAGATGACTATGGCCTTCCAGGTTCCCTTACAGAGGAAGAGGTAGCTGTCGATCCAAGGGCCACCACGAGTCCTTCAGATGAGGCTGAAAGCACTGATCAGTACCTCAAACTAGGATTCGATTTGGACCTCGGTAGACAAGGAAATATTCTTACCGATTTCTCCTACAGAGATCGGGAAAGTGAGGCACAGTTTCCGGATCCTTTATTCCCATCCGCAACACAAGGTGAGACGCAGACCTGGGGCATCACACCGCGGTACGTTTGGAACGGAGAGATCTTCAGGCATGCCAGCATGCTCACCGCAGGTATTGATTTCTACCGCTCGCAACAGGACCTGGAGGCATTTTCCGGCTCGTTCAGTCCAGTGGCAATGCTCTCTGGCCTCGCCGACATTAAAAGGGACTCTTGTGGGATGTATTTCGCAAACGAATTTAGCGTATTAGAAAATCTAATCCTGTCGGTAGGGGCCCGACGTGAACGGGTTAAATATGACCTCAATCAGCAGGATCTGGCATTCGGTCTTGCTCCCCTGGACGCTACTGTGACGGAGCGGGAGAATGCCTACAGTGCGGGAGTCACTTTCCTGTATAGCGGTAAATCCTCTGTTTTTGCACGGACCAACCGAAGCCTCCGTTTTCCCCTCACAGACGAAGTGGTTATTTTTGACTACGTTGCTGGAAGGCTTCGGGTGAATTCAGACCTCAAGCCCCAAACGGGTAAACACTATGAGGTGGGGCTGAGGCATTACATTACACCGGATATTCAGGCGAGGGTTACCCTTTTTCGTGCGGAGATCGATGACGAGATTTTCTATAACCCGAGCACATTCACCAACGAAAATCACCCGGAGACCTTGCACCAGGGCATTGAGCTCGGAACCAAGGCAGATGTCTTCAGGAAGTTGACGCTTTTTGGAAACTATACCTATGAAAAGGCAAGGTTTGAGAAAGACCCGTATAAAGATAATGATATCCCGGCCGTGCCGAGGCACAAGGCCAATGTGGGATTTCGAATCTATGATCTTGTTCGGGGCCTTATCTTTGCCGCGGACTATAACTATGCGGGCTCCAGCTATGCCATCAGTGATCAGGCGAATGACTTTGAAAAACTGAAGAAACACTACACGATCAATACGAGACTTTCTTATGAATGGAAGATGCTCAAGGCCTTTGCCGGGGTCAATAATATCACAAACCAAAAGTATTCCGATTATTCGGTGATGGACACTTTTTTAACAAGGCGCAACTTCTACCCAGCCCCCGGAAGAAACTGGATTGCAGGGCTTGAGATTGTTTTTTAACTACCGCCTCCAAAAAATCAGTGAAGGAGCAAAGATGGCCCCATTGCCCAAGATATGTATGGTGATGGGGACCATCAGGCTCCCCTCCAGCTCATAGGCCATTCCATTGTAAAGACAGTCCCTCGCACCGCTTGAGATGTCGATAGAGGTGACCGTAGGAACACAGGAAAACAGGGCACTATTCCACCTCCCTAAAAAACCTGGAGCCCTTTCTCTTTTGCCAAAAGTGTAGACATGACCCTATTTTCTTGCAGTGACACTACATTAACCCCTGGACATACTCCGCTTAGATTGATAATAAACAGCCACAAGGTGTGGGCAATAGTTGCATTAGCGCGATTACCTGGGCCCATGGTAATCATGTGATGGGAGGGTCTAATCATGGTTCAGGCTGAAGGGATGAGTGATAGGTATCGCTGGGTAATACTCGGGGTCCTCTGGATTACCTATATCGTGGTTTTCTTGAATAGGCTGAGTGTAGGACCATTGGCTCCCTTCTTTAAAGATGATTTGGGTGCAACTAGTACCCAAGTAGGATTGGTTATGTCTGCTGCTGCCTTTGGCTACATGTTAAGCATATTCCCGATAGGCTGGGTCGTCGACAAGATCGGGGCGCGGTGGCCAATGGTAACAGGGGAACTTATTGCTGGAACGTGTATGATATCCCTTTTCTTTGTTACATCGTATACATGGTTGCTGATACTCATGTTTGTCACAGGATTGGGCTGTGGCTTTCTTTTGCCTTCAACCACCCAAGGTGTTATAGCCTGGTTCCCTTTAGGAGAGAGGGCAACGGTTATGGGTCTCAAACAAACAGCTGTCAACATAGGGGGCATCATTACGGCTGCCACACTACCTACGGTTGCCCTTGCCCTGGGCTGGCGTTATGGCTTCCTATTTCTCGGCATCATTGCCCTGGCTATAGGTGCCACCGCACTTATCCTCTATAGAGAACCTCCCATGACCTCATTCAACTCTATAGGTTCTGAAGGCCTCGAGACGGCGGTGCCACTGCTTGAAATTCTCAAGAGTCGGGAAATCTGGCTGCTTGCCTTTTGCGGCCTGTGTTTGACGGGGGTTGAGATGGCGCTGATAGCCCACCTTGTCCTTTACCTTACGGAAGTGCTGCTGTTTGGTGTTGTCGCAGCCGGAGGGCTTTTGGCCATGACAGAGGTTGCCGGAGCCATCGCCAGACCAGGAAGTGGTTTCCTCAGCGACCGGATCTTTGGTGGGAGGAGAAAACAGGTTTTTGTGTTGATGGCTGGCACAGCCTCGATCATGTGTTCTATAGTGGGCCTTTTCGGGCCCTATCTTTCGTGGGCTCTCTATCCCGCGCTCTTTCTCTTGGGCATTGGAGGTATAGCCTTTGGGGGCATCCATCTTACCCTCTTGTCAGAGTTTGGGGGTCGACGTGGGGCAGGGAAGGCTGTGGGGCTGGGTGGTATGATTACCTTGGCCGGCGGTGCCCTTGGGCCACCTTGTTTTGGCTACATCGTGGATGCATCCGGTTCCTACAAATGGGCGTGGTTGTCCTTGGCCTTTGGCGCAGCATTGTGCGTATTGCTACTCCTTTTTGTAAGGGAGAGCAAAAGGAAGATTTGAGTTTTGGTGGAGGATGTCGTCTTTCCAGTAACGTTTCAGTAAATCCTACTCCTTCCTCGTCCAGACAGTTGTCCTGCCAAAGAGAGAAACACCGATATAGCCCCGGACTTTTAATCTATCACCATCGAGGTTCATCTTGCAGGAATAGGTTTTGCCGTTATCTGGGTCGTAAATCCCGCCCTCGACCCATTTGTTATCACCGTCGTATGTGAAACCCCAGACTAGATTAAGACCAATAATCTTGCGCTTCCTCTCGGACGGATCGGGGTTCTTGGTATCCAGTTTATCCGTTCCGTTCGGGTTTTTGGGCTCCTTGAGCCATACTATTTTGCCACAGTATCGCTCGCCACACTTGTGGATCTCAATGATAGCCTTACCCCCTTCCGTTAACCAATTCCCAAGAATGGCATCTGCTTCCCCTGCCTGAGCATGGGCGTTAACGGCCAGTAGCAGGATCACGCAAGCGATGAATACAGATAGTCGTTTCATCACAGAGCTCCCTCCCTTGAATCTTTTGGAATGCACATACAGAAAGGTGAGGTATCTTATTTCGCACCTTCCTACTCTCCCCTAAGATCCTATTACATCACCCTAACTGGCTGCTCTGGTTTGGGCGAGTCAAGATACCTGTCTATATCAAGCGAGCAGTGCGAAATCCCTCCCAGATGGCATTTATTAGCCGACGTGGCTCCACACAATCACCGATGGCGTATATCTCTGACACCTTATCGTTTAAGGCTTCCGAAAGTCTGTTATTTGATCTCAATCCCACAGCAAGTGCAATGGTATCGGCCTTTACCGCGCTTCTCTCATCACGGTTATCCATTATGATGATACCTTCATCTGTTATCTCCAAGACCCTTGTACCAGTCAAAACCCTCACATTGGCATCGGCAAGAAGCTTTAGCAGATGCATGCGGTTGGGTGTATGGATATTTCGTGCTATGCTATCCAAAATCTCCACAATGGTCACCTTTTTGCCTTCTTGTGCCAGGTATAGTGCAGTCTCTGTCCCAACAAGACCACCACCGAGCACCACCACCGATTCCCCGGCTACCGTCTTACCCAATAGCAAATCGACAGCGGTATTGACCTTTCCTTTTTCAACTCCTGGAATCTCAGGAATGATTGGAGCGGCTCCAGTGGCGATGAAGATGACGTCTGGGTTCATTTGCTGGACAAGCTCAGGTGTAGCCTCCTTTCCAAGCTCTATGGTAACCCCGAGCTTTTCTATTTGAGTGGAAAGGTAATTTAACAGGTCTCGGTAATCCTCTTTAAAACCAGGCATTGAGGCTGGAATCAAGTTTCCGCCCAAGGCAGCTTCTTTCTCCCACAAGGTAGTGCCATGCCCCCTCAATGCTGCAACCCGGGCTGCTTCCATGCCAGCAGGTCCACCACCGAGTACAAGCACGGACTTTTTCTTTTCTGCTGGCACTATGGCAAACTCCCTTTCATTGCCTGTCATTGGGTTAACCGTACAGCTGAGGTACTTGCGTTCGAACATCCTGTTGAGACATTCGTGATCTCCAACACACGGGCAGATATCTTCTGTCCTTTTTTCCTTGACCTTGTTGGCCCAATCTGGATCAGCAAGCAGGGGTCTCCCCAACATAATAAAGTCTGCTTTCCCCTCTTTGAGTACCTTCTCAGCCAATTCTGGGGTGCCAAGCTTGCCAACCGCCATAACAGGGATTTTAACAACCTTCTTTGCCATCTCTGCCAAATCAACCATACAACCACGTGGCAGAGTTGTAGGTGGATGGGGCCAGTACAAGGTCTCGTAACAGCCAGCATCAATATCAAGGGCATCAACCCCAGCCGCCTCCAGCTTACGAGCTATTTCAAGGCCCTCGTCGATCTCCCGTCCCCCTGGCAGGTAATGTGTAAGACCGTACCTGTAGATTATGGGAAAGTCCGCTCCAGCCCCCCTCTTTACCGCCTCAATTGCCTCAAGAGAAAATCTGAGCCTCCCATCTAGATCCCCACCATACCTGTCTGTTCGCTTATTCCAGTGGCCGGTCTTGAACTGGTCAAACAGATACCCCTCATGGCCGTGCAGCTGCACCGCATCTATTCCGGCGGTTCTCAGTATTTCAGCAGCGAATTCAAAGGACTGTGCTAGTCGTTCAACCTCTCCTGTGCTTAGCTCGCGCGCCATCACATCGGGGCTCCAGTAACAGGGAAGTGGTGATGGTGCCACAGCCCCAGCCGTTCTAACCTGCTGCGAGGAAGCAACACGTCCTACTCCGGCTGTCAGCTGGACTGCAATCCTGGCTCCGTAGTCATGTACCGCCTCAGCCAGCTCATTGAGCCAGCCAACATATATAACGCTATCAAGCATGAGATGTCTGACCAAAGGTGCAATGGGCTCTTGCTCTATCTCTCTCGTTACCCTAATGGCACCGGTTATTATGAGCCCTGTCCCGCCCTTTGCCCGAGCAACAAAGTACTCTATACCCCGTTGCGACAATCTGCCGTCCGGTTCTATGAGGCCACCTGTACCCATTGGCGCCATCACGATCCGGTTTTTTGTGGAAAGCCTTCCTATCCTGCCAGGCTCAAACAACTTCATTCTTCAACCTCCCTTCTCCTCGGCTGAGGGACCCGTAGTTGTCCATATATCATTGGCTTCAAGAATCTTACCTTCCTCCTTATTGGCAATGTAGAGGTGCCAAAAAGGCCGAAGGCGGTTAGAAAAGCCTAAACCGCCTTCGGCCAGCGTATCCAGTTGTCAAGGGCAGATCCCAAAGCCTGTTTTTACAAGCTGACCCAAGGAATAACCCCTGTTTGCACGTACTCTCTTTACTTCCCGTAGGTTTCTGTCAGCCCCTTTAGGCCCAGCCGCTCCAGGGTGGCCTTGGTGGGATTGCCTGTCTCTGGATCCCAGCCCATGGCCTTGAAGTATTCAGACGATAGGGTATCCATGTCGAGCGTTATACCCGCAAGAGGACCCTCGCTTTTGGGAGGTATCCCAGCCATGCGGGGGGGGAGCTTTGTCTCAGAAGGGCTAATGCCTTCTCTCATATTGAAGGCCCGCCTCAACGTCTGGATTCTGGCCCCTGTTTTCAGGGCCTCGGTGATATCCATGTCCCATCCGGTGACTGCGTTAAGATAATCTAGCAGAGGGTAGTTGCCAAAGAAGATGACCGGAAAGAGGCAGACTCCAGCGCAGGTGCCCACTTGCCAATAGGAAGAAACAGTGGCGCTCGCTGCACCTTTGTTCCCATATTCATACTGTCCCAGATTATGGAACTGCAATTCCGGGTAGGGCGCAATGACTGCCTTCCCTGCGTCAAGACGAGCCATAGGAGCAGCTGTGTGGCGACCAGGGGTGGGGTCGCATACAAACCCTGTGCCTCGGCCCGGCAGGTACAGGGCGTTATGCAAACCGGGTTCTTGCCCGCCTACGTGCATGGCATAGTCTTTGGCACCTTTCCCTATCTTCTGGGAGGCAATCTTGACCCCATCAGCCAGAATGTCACCAAAACCCTCTCGCCTGATGATCTTTTCGAGCATGGCAATCATGGCCTCCGCGTTGCCCCAGGTGAGCTCGATACCATCGGTATCTGTTTTGGTGATAATACCCTTTTCAAAGCACTCCATGGCGAAAGCGAGGACACTGCCAGCTGAAATGGTATCAAGACCGTTCCTGTTACACACATCATTCATTTTGATGATGGATAACAGGTCATCATTCATGCACATGGTGCCAAATGCACCAACAGTCTCATACTCTGGCTTGTGCGCTTCTGCTACAGGATAAGGCCCTTTGGACACACTGAAGATGCCGCCACAGGCAATGGGACAATTGGCACACCCATACTTCTTTGTCTGGTACTGAATAACCGTATCGCCATCCGCTATCTTGCCAACGGTTGGAAAAGCTTGCTCCCCAGCCAGAAGCCAGTTTTTTATAGGTGTCGCTCCACTGGCCACCAGCGCTCCGGTGAGTCCACAAGTTCCATAATCTACAAGGGCCTTAGGGAAGCCCCTTGCCTCACGGAGTTCTTTGACAAAGGCCTTGCGTAGGTGGTCAAGCCTGTCCTTATCGCTCACAGCGACCTTGCGCTTCCCATGTACTGCTACAGCCTTGAGCCGTTTGGAGCCCATAACCGCACCCACTCCTGAACGCGCTGCAATACGCCCTTTATCGTTTACAATGCCACTGATCAGACATAGTTTCTCAGAGGCCGGGCCTATGCAAGCGACTCTGAGCCTGGAGACCCCCAGATCTTCGCGCAGTTTGTCCTCCGTATCAACTGTGTCTCGGCCCCATAGGTGAGAGGCGTCTTTCAGCTCCAGTCCCTCCTCGGTCACCAGGAGATATTGAGGCGAGGCCGCGATACCGGAAACAAAGATTGCATCCCATCCCGCAGATTTCAACTCGCTGCCAAAGTGTCCACCTGTATTGGCATCTCCCCAACCGCCGGTAATCGGCGACTTACACACCGCCATATACCGGCCGCCGGTCGGGGCGTGTGTCCCGGTCAGCGGCCCAGCTGCGAAGCCGAGGATGTTCTCCGGACCCAACGGGTCTATGCCTCCTTTCTGACGCTCGAATAGGATTCGCACCCCGAGTCCATAACCTCCTATAAAATCACGTGCGAGATCCTCATCAAGCTTCTCCTGTGCAATCTCTCCAGTGGATAGATCCACAAAACCGATCCTTCCCATGTACCCTTTTGTCATATTGTATCCCTCCATTGTCTGTTGATATTTTTCTCTATGGGGTCCCTCAGCTCCTATAGGATAGAAGACCCCCGTTTCACCAAGAATCTGATCGTATCTTCATCGTACTTGTTTTACACGGACTTGAACGTCCTGCATGCTACCATGCGAACACATGTGCACAAGGTGCGTAAAGATTATTGAGGGTATTAAATAGGCATACAACTTTACAGATTGTCAATGTTTTTATTGTGGAATAACACAAAAATCTTGGAAAAGGATGAAGGCGATAAGACGCCCTCGACCGTCGTGTGTCTTGTCAACCTGAGTCTTCCCCTTTTTCTTTTATATAGCGCTGGCCCCTCCATCCACCATTATTGTCTGTCCGGTGATAAAATTCGAGGCCTCGGAGCAAAGGAACAATGTTGGATGTACCACCTCTATTGGTTCAGCTATCCTCCCAAGAGGGATCGCGTTAACTATCTGATCATAGAGATCCTTATTTGACCAGAAGGGTTGGCTGAATTTCGTTCTCACCATGCTGGGGGCGACAGCATTAACCTGAATGTTGAATGGTGCTAATTCAAGTGCAAGCACCTTGGTCATCATCTCAATTCCAGCCTTTGCAATGCCATAGATTCCCATGGCAGGAGAAGCCCTCCTTCCAGCTATGGAAGATATACTCACAATCTTGCCTTTCTTCTGATCCCTCATTATTTTTCCGGCCTTTCTCGAACATAGAAACGCACCACTCAGATTTGAATCAATAATCTTTTGCCACAATGGAAGATCGGCATCAACAAGTGCAGTCACTATGTTCATACCAACATTATTTATGAGCACATCAAGTCTTCCAAAGTTTTCGATCGTCTTATCAAAAAGATTTTCAACATCCTCCTCCTTTGCGATATGTGTCTGAATAGCCAAAAGATCCTCGCCGGCGTTGAGCTCAGATGTTGCAGCGTCAAGGCCTTCCTGTTTCCTGCCGCATATAACGACCTTTGCCTTCTGTTCAAGAAGCAATCTTGCTAATTCTAATCCAATTCCCCTACTTCCACCTGTAACCACTACAACCTTTCCTTCAAGATTATACCAAATTTTGCCCATGCCTCTTATCCTCCCTCATTACTTGATAACCTTCAGAAGTTGTGGTGTTATTGGCCACCTCATACTCAGGCAATTCCGGGATCGCCTTGACGGAATTGGCCCAATTTAACACTTTATTGAATACCGAGAAATTTGCCAGAACCTTTGAGCGTTACTTATAGATTAGCCACACAGTCCTGTCAAACAGTTTCAAAAACCCAGCCTTGGGGCTCTGGGCATTCAACTCTATAACATGAAATGTGTGGGCAAATCTTGAAAATATCCTGACCGCTGTTTTGATTTGGGCCGTTGTTGACTAGGTTGACTTACTTCTTTAATGAACCTCACCCCCTTTGCAAGAATAAAATGGGGTCAACAGGGGGTCACTTTCTTAGTGGGCTATGTTCCATTATGCCGTGGCCCTGTCTCCTCACCACGGAGGATCTTGGCAATTTCGTCTACAAGCGGCTTTGAGCCAACATAGAGGGCGGTCCGTTGGTGGTGGTTCTGTGGTTGGATTTCAAGGATCGGGGTGCCTGTTTCATCAACAGCATCTCCGCCGGCCTCGCGGCACATGAAGGCCACGACGGCTGCCTCATACATGAGGCGCAATTTCCCTTGGGGGCGGTTTTTCTTGGGGTTTGGGTGATTGACGATGGCAGGATACATGAACATGCCGCCGTTGGAGAGGATCCTGTGGAAATCTCCGGCCAGGGCGCCGAGGTATCTGAAGGCGTACTTTTTTTCTGTTTGCGCAATCCAGCCCTGAACCCTCTCAGCAAAGCTGAATCGGTTGGCCTCATTGAATGACAATTCCCAGGTCTTGCTATCCTGCGGAAGGATCATGCGGAATGGTTTGACAAAGTTCATGGTCTCATCGATATGGAATCGCCAGGTGCCGGAGCCGTGAAGTGCAAGGGTGAAGGTCCCAGTTGGGATTACAAACATGCCGGCCGCTCTATAGTCTTTTCCGGCCCGCAAATGGCCATCCTCTGGCCCGTCCAGGTTTCGCTTGGCAATGCCAAACAGAAAACCGACCGGCAGTCCGTGGGACACATTTGAGGAACCATCAAGGGGATCGAAATACACAAAATAGCGCCCCCCCTCGGTGTCCATTGCAATGATTTCTTCCGATTCCTCACTGACCACGTGGATTACCCTACCAGAACTGTTCAGATAATGAATGGTGATCTCGTGGGCAATCTGGTCCATGCGCATGACGTCCTCACCCTGCACATTTACTTCGCCAGCCAATCCCAGATTCCCTCTTAAGGCACCCGTCAGGTAGTAGTACTGGATGTGTTTGGCCGCGCTGATTAAGGCATCCATCAGAATCAAGAAATGATAGGTACGATTATGTCTCTCCTGGTGGTGAAGTATGAAGTTCATAAAGGTCTCTTCAAAACGCATGTTTTTCCTCCTTTCCCCTGATATAGAAACAAAGCGAGATAGCTCCCCTCTCCCATATACCACTTTGCGGAGTGATTTTCAAACGGCATTCTATCAAAATCCCAAAGACATTAAAAAAGAAAGAATCCGATCCTGACCTGGGAAATATGTCAAGGGAACATGAGTTAGCATTAAAAAGACATGATGGTAGCTTGGTGGCTATGGAGGGGTCTGCAAAAGTGCCGCGTGAATCCGGGTTTTTATCGCTCAGCAACCGAATTTAATCGTTTTTTTCAGGACCTCTCTTGTGGTCTGGCTCACCGGGAGCTCTTCCAATTCCTGGGGTGTGACCCAGCGGGCATCGTATGCATCACTACCGGGATTTGGTTCGCCGCTGACATAATCGGCCAGAAGATCCACAATCACATAGTGGAACCGGATGCGCCCCGTATCATCGCGGTGAATCACATCAAAGGTGTACACCGGGTTTTTGGCCCGAATGATGACCCCGGCCTCTTCCCTGACCTCTCGCTCAGCTGCCTCTTTCAAGGTTTCCCCCAGCTCCACGCGACCGCCAGGAACTGCCCACAGTCCCTTGCCTGGCGGTTTGCCGCGTCTCACCAGAAGAACTCTCCCATCCCTGATTACAATCGCTCCCACAGCACTCTGAGGGCTGTGCGGATATTCATAGATTGACATGGCTGTGCACCTTCTGCCTGTCTACCCCAAAAAGTTCAGAAAAAGGTTTTAATAGGTGAGCTTACTATTCATTGTTAAGGAATCATCCGGGATACTCTGATACGTATCAAGCCTTAATAGCGGTCAAGGGCTCGTAGACAAGATCCCCTTCCCGAAAACGCTGGGGTCTCAACGGATGGATATCCAGGCTCTTGGCCTGTCCCTCAACAACGAGTTCAGCGACCAAGATCCCAACTGCCGGGCTGTGTTGAAATCCATGTCCGCTGAAACCATTGGCGCAGAGAAACCCCTCTATTTCGGGGAACGGACCAATAATCGCATGGTGATCCGGAGAGATGTCATAAAGACCTGCCCAGCCTCGCGCGATCCTCGCACGTTTCAAAATCGGCACCCGATGAAGGGAGCGGGCCGCAGTCCACTCCTGGGCTTCGAAGTCCACCCTTTCATTAAAAGAGCTCTCCGCATCCTGCGGTCCAGCCAGCAGCAATCCCTTTCCTTCCCTCCGCATATACCAACTATGCTCAAGGTCGATCACCAATGGGAAGAGGGATGGGAGCTCCTCAAAAGATTCGGTGAAAAAAAGCTGTCTCCTTAGAGGGCGCACTGGCAGGTCCAGCCCAACCATAGCCGCAACACCAGCCGCATAGGGCCCTGCTGCATTGATCACTACTGGAGTGACTACCCTTTCCCCTGTCGCGATCTCCACGGCCTGGACCCGCCCTTTCTTTGCATGAATTCTGGTGACCTCTGCCCCTTCCCTGAGCATCACCCCCAGTTGACGTGCCCCTTTGGCAAATCCCTGAAGAACCTCGTAGGGACCGGCGTACCCATCACGCTCGGTGTATGATCCGCCCACCAAGTCATCCACCCGCAGGAACGGCCAGCGGCACGAGATCTCATTCGGATCCAAAAGGTCCACATCCAGGCCCATAGCTTGCATGCGTTGAGCGGTTTCCTTCAGGACCGCCCATTGCCGCTTATGGGCAGCTAGAAAGAGATATCCTACCGGGTGAAACTCTGGATCCACGCCAAACTCGGCCTGGAATTGCTCGAAAACCTTTAGGCTGAGCAGGGAAAACTGGATGTTGATCTCGGTGCAGAATTGGGTGCGGATTCCACCTGCGCATTTGCCTGTGCTGCCCTCCCCCATTATGCCTCTTTCCAAAAGAACTACTTTTCCCACGCCCTTTTTGGCGAGATTGTACGCTATACTGACACCGATAATTCCGCCGCCGATGATCACAATCTCAGCACTTGAGGGTAAGGGTCGCATCAGGTTTCTCTTTTGGATATAATCTGGGCGGGGCCCGGTTGTAACGGTTCCCTTTAAAATTACCTTACCGATCTGAAACGAGGATTCCCTCTCTCGCCCAGTGAGCGGGAGATACCTCTTCGATGACGACCATGGTGTGTTCAGGTGGGGCATCGCAGGTGTTTACTATGGCGTCTGTAATGGCCTTGACCAGCTCTTGCTTCTGCTCTTTGGTGCGACCTTCGAGCATCTTGACGGTGACGAATGGCATTGCTACCTCCTTTCTGAAAGGCTGTCCACTGCTGCGGGATTGCTTTGCATTAACTCGTCGCAAACGGTTCGGTTAGTGAGTGATAATGATAGAACTGCCTTCTGAGTGGAAACGACTATAGGAGAAAAGCGCTTTTTTGTCAAAGAAAAACGCGTTGCGAGATTTGGCGTACATGCTTAGCAGAAAGCCTTCACGGCAACTACTTGACCCACTTTGTAGTGAAAACACCCTCACGGTCTAGACGTCGGTAGGTGTGGGCGCCGAAGTAGTCGCGCTGGGCCTGGGTCAGGTTGGCGGGAAGCTGGGCGCTCCTGTAAGAGTCATAGTATGCTAAAGATGCGCCCATAGCCGGTATAGGGATGCCAAATTTGGCAGCCGTCGCTATCACCTGGCGCAACGCTTTATGGCGCCCGCCTACGGCCTGCCGAAAGAAAGGTGCCAGAAGCAGGTTTGCCAACTCCGGAGCCTGTGTGTAGGCAGCGCGGACATCATCCAGGAATCGGGCCCGGATAATGCACCCATTGCGCCAAATCCCTGCGATCTCGCTGCAATTGAGGTTGTATTCGTACTGGCGACTGGCGGTGCGAAGCAGGGCAAACCCCTGGGCGTACGAACAGATCTTTGATGCGTAGAGGGCATCACCCAAGGCATCGACGAAGGCCTGACGATCACCCTGATAGCGACCTCGGGGGCCAGTCAAAACTCCAGCTGCCTGCTCTCGTTCTGCCTTGTAGGTGGAAATAAGGCGCGTTTCCACCGCGGCGTTGATGGAGGGTGTTGGCACACCGAGATCCAAAGCACTCTGGACAGTCCAGCGACCGGTGCCCTTTTGTTCAGCCTGGTCAAGGATAAGGTCCACCAGTGGCTGACCTGTTTCTTCATCGATGAAGGGAAAGATGTCAGCGGTGATCTCCATAAGATAAGATGACAGCTCTCCCTCATTCCACCGAGCAAAGACCGGGTGCAGCTCTGCGGCAGACAGTCCTAGGAGCTGATGAAGGATGTCATATGCTTCAGCGATCAGCTGCATGTCCGCATATTCGATGCCATTGTGCACCATCTTGACAAAGTGACCAGACCCCCTCGGTCCGATATAGGTCACGCATGGCTCCCCGTCGGCTCTGGCAGCGATAGCTGTGAGAATCGCTTCAGCGAGGATGTAGGCGCTGTGCTGTCCACCGGGCATAATACTTGGACCCCAGAGGGCACCTCCTTCACCACCGGAGATACCCACACCCAGGTATTTGAACCCCCGGGTCTCCAGTTCCTGAGAACGTCGCTCGGTATCAGGAAAGAAGGAGTTGCCACCGTCCATAATCACGTCGCCGGGCTCCAGATAAGGCATTAACTGGGCAATGACCTCGTCAACCGGCGCCCCTGGTTGCACCATCATCATCACCAGGCGCGGCCTCTTGAGGGCTCCTACCAGCTCTTCCAGACTATAGGTGGCCGTGATGTTCGTTCCTGCCCCAGGCCCTTCTATGAAGGCTTCTGTTTTGGCGCCTGTTCGGTTGTATACCGCTACCATGAAGCTATTCCGTGCCATGTTAAGCGCCAGATTCTGGCCCATAACGGCCAGACCAATCACACCGATGTCGCATTCTTTCATAATGGTCAACTTATCTGTGGCAGATACATTTTGTAATCAACAAGAAACCCACCAGATTCACAGGAGTCGCGATCTTTGATGCGGAAAAAGATTAAACCCGCATCACTTACCCGTCACACTTCCTCGCCTTTTATTGAACCAGCTTATCATACAACTCGCGTTGACGTTCCATCGCAGCCCTATACACGGCATGGCGGCGGGCGTCTGGCTGGTAGGTGGTGCTGATAAAATCTGGTGCTTCCTCCAGGCCTGCCAGCGCACCAAGTGCTTCCAGGGCTAGCAGGGCGGCTCCCCGTGCGGAAGCCTCCTGAATCCCCGCAGTGGCCACCGGCCGGCCCAGTACGTCGGCCATGATTTGCAGCCAGGTAGGCGAACTGAGCAGGGCCCTACCACTGGCTACTACCTTCGGCTCGGGCGGCAGCAATTGGCGCAGCAATTCAAAGACCATGGTGATCCGATAGGCCACTGCCTCGAGCCCAGCGCGTAGGATTTCCAGAGGGGTTGTCGCCAGGGAAAGGCCGTGGATTGTGGCCCGCGCATGGCCTGCCCATCCGGGGCTGCGTTCGCCTGCGAAAAAGGGCAGCACGGTGAGGCCATGGGCTTCAGGTGCCAAACCTGCCAGGGCTGAATCCACCTTGGTCAAATCCCCGAGCTTCAAGGTACTGTTGATCCAGGCGAAGACGTTGCCTCCCTCGCTCAAAGCGCCACCCGGCAGCGAGCGCCTGCTATCCACCCGGTAGCACCACAGGCCGGCTGGAATATGAACCACAGGGCTTGGCACGATGGCTCGCATGGCACTTGACGTTCCCACGGTCAAGGCCACTCTGCCAGGGGAGACACAACCGCTTCCAATGTTGGCAGCGGCGCCGTCTCCCACAGCTGGAAACCATGGCACATCCTGCAAAGCGCGCCAACGAGAAGCAGATGCTGGCAGGAATCCACGATGGGGAACGTTCACATCGGTAAGCGGAGAAAGTTGGCCTGGTCGCACCGGGAGCACTTTCAGTAGCGGTTCGTCCCACACCAACCGGTGTCTATCCAGAAGGCCCGTCCATGAGGCCACAGAATAGCTTACCGCCGTATCCCCAAATAGGTTTAGTTCCAGGTACTCACCGATAGATATCCACCTCGATACTTTACGGAAGAGGTCCGGTTGGGTGCGGGCCAGCCAGCGGAGGCGAGCCGGCAGGTAGCTGGAGTGGAACTGGCAACCGGTGCGGTCATGAATACCAGCCTCATCCAACTCGGCCTTTAACCACGCCACCTCGGCCTCGGCGCGGGTGTCTGCGTAAGTCGTGAGCGGTGTTATCGCCTGCCCGGGCTCGTCCACCCCCAGGATGTTGCTGACAAATGTGCTCGTGGCGACACCAGCAATTTTCGAGCCCAATGGGCCTGCCTGCACTAGCACACCGTCCAGACAACGCCGGACCAGTTCTAGCACAACATCGGGATCCACCTCCGCAGCACCATCTGCAGTGGTCCGTAGCTCAAGTGCCTGGTGCGCTTCCACCCCCTCCACAGCGCGCCCCAGCCGGTCAAAGAGCACGCTTCGAACCGACGATGTGCCAATGTCGAGAGCCAGGACCAAGGGAGCCTCAACCCGCTCTGTGGTCACGGTAGACACAAGATTACCCCCGGTTTTCTCTGCAAAATAGCCCCAGGAAACGTTTGGCCATACTTTTAGGGATGTGAGCCTCCCAACAAACAGCCCGTGTTCCGCCCCTCTTTGCCTCTTATCTCCTTGCTTCTCTTCTAATTTCCCAGAATCTGTATTGCTTACCCAAGGTGGTGCAGATGCCTTGCCTTGTTTTAGTTGCGCTCTGTATGCAGTTCCCCCCTAACGAGCGCCACAAGGAGGGTTGCCATTAACATAGTTACTGCCCCCGTTGCAAAGGCTGTGAAATAACTACCGCTTGTGTCAAATATGTACCCCCCTATGGCCGGGCCAATAGCTGCCCCGAATGCCCAGCCAACAATTAGTGTCCCCATAATTGTCCCTATGCTCTGCGTTCCGAAAACATCACCAACGAGTGCCGTTAGCATAGTACCAAGGCCTCCCCACAACAGACCAAAGACTATGGCAAATGCATAGAGCATCCACAAGTCTCGTGCCCACATGAGCCATAGTAAGGCTCCAACCTGAAATAGGGCGCAAGCGACAGCCGGGGCCTTTCTGCCTATGGTATCTGAAACCCATCCTACCACCAGCCGTCCCCCGATAGCAGCGCCACCTATCAGGCTAAGGATAACAGCTGCCTCCATCGGTGAAAAGCCCATATCAACAGCATAAGGCACAGCATGGACGAATACCAAGTGTACATTTAGAGATAAGGATAGCCAGACAAATCCCAAAAGCCAGAACTGGCTAGTTCTAGATGCCTGTAGCAGTGAGGGCCCAGTTATCCGGGCCTTGCTCTCCTTATTTTGTAGACTAGTTTGAGCTGCTTCTGATTTTACCCCGTCGGGCAACAGTCCCATGTCACCGGGGTCTTTTCTTAATAGCAGAGACATGGAAGCAATAATGAGCCACGCAATGAGCCCCATCACAATAAACGCTGCACGCCAATCAAAGCGAGAAATAAGGTATGTGGCAAATGGTGCCATCACAATTGCCCCCAATCCCCCTCCTGACGTGGTAATGCCCAAGACAAATCCCCGTTTCTTGTCAAACCATCGAGAGGCTGTTGAATTTACTACGGTAAATATGGCCCCTGTCCCTAACGACAGGAGTAGGCCATAGCTTATGAACAATTGCCAAGCAGAATCCGTCTGGCTGGTTAGTAATAGGCTGAGGCCGGTGAACGAGCCCATTACGAACCCGGCTCTCCTCGGTCCATATCTGTCCAGGGCCCAGCCGCCCAAAACGGTAAACACACAGCAAAGCAGCATGTAAACGGAAAAGATGCTGGAGGTTGCTCCTCGAGTCAGGCCAAAATCGCCCTCTATGGGCTTCAAGAACACCCCAAAGGAATGGCGTACGCCAAGGCTAATGGTGCTTATTGTAAGACCAGCTATTGTTACCACCCACCCATAAAATACCTTATCTTTGATCATCAAGGCTGAGAGCAACGATATCTCCTTTCAAGATTTTCATCCCATTGCAAGGCTTGGCCGTTTAGATTACAGGCTGCTTATCATGCGCTATATGCCCATGGAACGGCGGGCTATTTTACTGGGGCCTGCCCTGTAGGATGACAATTGCTGGAGGTCAAGGCATCTGGATGACAAAGAGATGTTTTTGGGGCGAACTTCATTGATTAACCTCCTGTTCAACAGGCCCTGAGCATACGGATTTCGTCAGACTAATATAGGTATTTCTACCTATAAAGATAGGGAATAGGCACAAAATAAAGGCAGCCTCATGCATAAATGGGTGTGATTTTTTTATTTTTGAGTGAAGTCCCTGATTGAACCTGGTTCTTTAAGTTGATAAAATTGCGCCAGTAGGTGTTGAAGTGTTGGAGAAGACACTTTCTGCGAGCTGATGCTTCATGCTTACCCCCTGAGCGCTTCAGGCCGCCAATGACCTCGCTGGGCCAAGTAAGGAGGCGGCTGAAGCGCTCCCCCTTATCTGTGATGGGAACCTGTTGGCTCCTGTGCCCACATATCATTATCTGGCGCCCAGCCCTATCTTTTAGGCCTCTTTATCTCCTAGCTTCGCTCCACAAACTCCACGATGTTTCCATCCGGGTCCTTGACCATGGCGATGCGCACCCCCGGGCGAATCTCCTTTTCCGGAAGAGCAAACTCTATTCCTTCGCTCAGGAGCTTCGAGCAGAGCTCGGAGAGGTTTTCAATTTCGAACGTGACGTAACGGAATCCCAGTTGGGCTTCCAATCCAAGAGCCCCCCTTGGCGGGATGGTGTTGGGCTCGATCAATTTGAAATCGCTGGTGCCGAAGCGCAGCCGGTGCATGGCTCCGAACCACAAGGGAGTTACCCCTACAAAGTCCAACCCCAAGAGGTTCTGATAAAAGTTGAGGCTCGCCTCGATATCGCTGACCAAAATACCGAGGTCCAAAGAATCTTTGGCAGGCTTCATCATCTCCTTGTTCTCCTTTCTGATCGTTCTGGAAACGAGGCCTGGGCCTTCGCTCCCGATTCATAAATAGGGTATGTGGGAATCAACTAAGACTCCCCTATTACCTCACCCAGGGCCACCAGGGCCGCATCGATATCCTCGGAGCGGATGCCGTGGTGGGTTACCATCCGAAAGCGAGATGGCCCCGTACGTAGCAGCCGGATTCCTTTCTTCCCAAGTCGTGTCATGAACTCATCGGCAGTCATTCGGTCACCGACCAGATCAAAATAAATGATATTGGTACGTATCCGTTGTAGGTCAATCGATAATCCGCGGATCTGAGCGATCCCTTCAGCCAGACGACGGGCACTCATATGATCTTCCGCAAGTCGATCCATCATCTGTTCCAGGGCTATTATACCCGCTGCCGCGATGACCCCAGTCTGACGCATACCGCCCCCTAATAGCTTGCGGATTCTTCGCGCCTCGGCAATGAACTCGCGAGAACCACAAACCATCGAGCCCACTGGAGCCGAAAGCCCCTTGGACAAGCAGAAGATCAGCGAATTCACATTACGGGTTAATTCCCTGATGTTTACACCCAGGGCCACAGCAGCATTGAATATTCGAGCCCCATCGAGGTGCATAGACAGGCCGTAGCGGCTGGCCAGTGCAGCCACTGAGTCCATGTACGCAGAGGTCAGAGGAGAACCATTGCAACGGTTATGTGTGTTCTCCAGGCAAATCAGCCGAGTGCGTGGAAAGTGTATGTTATCGCTGCGAACAGCAGCCTCTATGTCCTCCAATCGCATTGTGCCATCAGGCTGGTTGGTGATGATATGGGGATGTATTCCACCCAGAGCCGACATGCCACCAGCCTCGTTGAGAAACATATGCGACTGATCACCTAAGATTACTTCCTCTCCTCGGGCGCAATGAGTGAGCACGCACATCAAGTTGCCCATCGTCCCGCTGGGGACCAGGACCGCCGCTTCCTTTCCCATCTGTTCGGCAGCCATCTTCTCGAGACGGTTGGTTGACGGGTCCTCGCCATACACATCATCGCCCAAATCGGCGTCATATATAGCCTTTCGCATCGTGGGCGTTGGCAAAGTAACAGTGTCACTGCGCAAGTCTATGGTCTTCATCAGCTACCTCCCAGGGAAGCTCACTACGCGCCAAAGCCGCGCTATGAACCTAGTAACGTTCCTGGCATAAAAGAGATCTCTGCAAACCAGATAGTTTGCTGGCTGCCTGCTTTCCGAGCTTTCTTGGTCGAGAATTACCCAACCCTCTCCATCTAGAAGAGCAATAAAGGGCTCAGACCTACATTTCTCACATTACGCTATATATTTAACATTGTCCAATGTCAACTGCCTGACCTCGAAAACATTGCCCCTTTGGAGATCAGGCAGTAAGTTTGAACTATGGGCCTCATTTTGTGAGAAACTGGCACAACCATTTTGATAATTAGGGAGGCTATCTTTCTAAATGTGACCTTTGCCTAGATCTCAGAAAATACCTTGATTGTATAGGAATTTCCTTTTTTGGACACAGATGAACACAGATTACCAGGATTTTCAGGTTTATGAATAATGATATTATCTGTGTACATCTGCGAAAATCTGCGTCCTATTTAACTTGTTTCCAAGGAGGACTTGGAGGAACTCAATCCCAAAGGGTTCTATGTGCATCTGAAGTAGCACAAGAAGGTAACAGGATAGATCCCAGTTGACAACAAGTGCAGGAGGTGCTAACCAGAAATCTGAAAACGGATCGACTACAGGTCTCTGGTAAATCTATGTGTGCCATCTCATTCGCGAGGCAAAACCTTATTCTCTACCATTTTGGCCATGGAAAAGCGTGTGATTATCGACACTGACCCAGGGGTGGATGATGCCTTAGCCCTATTGTTGGCCTTCCATTCGCCCGAGCTTCGGGTTGAGGCCATCACCACAGTGAATGGCAATGTTCCCTTGGAGCAGGGAACAACTAATGCCGCCCTGCTCCTAGATCTTTTGGATCCCAAGCCTCGGCCGATTCTAGCCAGAGGGGCCCAGCAACCTTTAGTGAAAGGCCTGATCAGGGCCCAGTCAGTACATGGCGTGGATGGTCTAGGGGAATTGAATCACTTTAAGAACGCGGATGGAAGCCTCAGATACCCTGAGCCTGAACTGCCCAAGTTTGTTCCAGATGCCACCGATGTCCTGCTGGACCTCTTGAAGCGTTACCCTGATGAACTGAGTCTTATCACCTTGGGGCCGTTGACGAACCTGGCAGAGGCCCTTCAAGCAGACGAAAAGGCTGTGAAGGGTCTGCGAGAAGTGGTTATCATGGGTGGGGCAATAGGGGTCCCTGGAAACATCACCCCTGCGGCGGAGTTCAACATATTCGTGGATCCACATGCCGCACACCGTGTATTTGGATCTGGGCTTCCCATCAAGCTGGTTCCCCTTGATGTGACTCAAAAGGTCTGCTTGGAATCGACGGACACCGAAAACCTTGCTCAGGCCATGGACGAGCCCTTGGGCAGGTTTCTCTGTGATTGCACATCAAAAGCCATGGAGTATACGGAGCAGGTGCGAGGGATGGCAGCGATCCACCTCCATGACCCTCTTGCCGTTGGGGTGGCCATTAACCCTTCCATGGTCACAACCACCCCTGTTCACGTGGATGTCGAGACACACGAAGGCATCACCCAGGGGATGACCCTTGGCGATCTCCGCGCCATCCGAGATGATCTAAAACAAGCACCAAACCTTCACGTAGCTCTAGAAGTGGCCGCTGAACGATTCCTCTCATTCTTTAAGGAGCGTCTATGCCAAAGGTCGTCGTGATCGGCTCGGCCAATACGGATCTTACCGTCAGGCTGGAGCGTCTCCCCCGATTGGGAGAGACAGTATCCGGAGGTGAATTCTATACATCTTTTGGGGGAAAGGGGGCCAATCAGGCTGTGGCTGCCCACAAGGCCGGCGCTGAGGTGAGATTTCTGGCCAAGGTGGGCTGTGATCAAAACGGAGATGCCATCATAAAGCATCTTGAGGCCCTCGGGCTCACCTGTGAAGGGATTCTGAGAGACGAATCCCGCCATTCGGGTGTTGCCCTCATTATGGTAGATCGAAGTGGCAATAATGCCATCGCCGTGGCACCCGGTAGCAACTGGAATTTGACGGAAGAGGATATCCACCGTGCCGAGTCCTTTATTGCATGGGGCGAAGTAGTCTTGGTCCAATTCGAAGCCCCCCTGCTCGCAGTAAGGGAGGCCTTGCGGTTGGCCAAGGCCCATGGTCTTATGACTGTCTTGAACCCTGCGCCGGCCCACTACGTAACCGAGGAGATCCTGTCTCTAGTTGATATCCTCACCCCCAATGAGACCGAGGTTGGGGCCCTCACCGGTGTCAGTGCTGGGGATCTGAACGAGGCCACCCGGGCTGGCAGGAAGCTTCTGGAATCCGGTGCCGGGCAGGTAGTCGTGACCCTTGGGAAAGAGGGGTCCTGCTGGGTTCAAAAAGATTGCGTGCAAGCCTTTCCCTCTTTCCCTGCAACAGCGGTTGATTCAACAGCGGCAGGGGATGCCTTCAACGGGGCCCTGGCCTGTGCCTTGGCCGAGAAACGTCCCATGCGAGAGGCTATCCGTTTCGCGAGCGCGGCCGGTGCCATGGCTGTGACACGGAAAGGGGCTCAAGACTCCCTTCCCACGAGGGATGAGATCGAGAAATTGCTCATGCAGTCTCAGGGATAGCACACCGGTTGGCCGCGTTTCGACCAAGGCAGCAACAATGGTCGTTAGTCAGACACTAAAGTTGACAAATTCTTTAAAAAGACACCCATACCCTTTCTTAAATTGCTGGTTTTAGGTTTGATAAATCGCTGTTGCTTTTTTCTTTAACAAACCGGTAATGCTCCCGTATAGGACGTGAGACCTTTGTTTTTCAATGGAATGTGAATGGAAAGATATGACGCTTGGTCTTAATGTGATTATTGGTTTTCTGACTATAAGATTAGGTTTAGTATTCCCCCGGTTACTAGAGCAGCCGAAATCATTACCCCTGCTGATTTAAACATATTTACAACCCCGAGCTCCCTGAGGAGAACCACAAAGGTGGCAATACATGGAAAGAGCATTGCCAGAACTACACTGGCTACCACAAGTTGTGTGGCGCTTAACGGGAGAGGAGCCAGCATACCGAGCGCTACATCCTTGCGCAGAAAGCCTATGACCAAAGATATTATTGCTTCCCTGGGTAGTCCGAGGAGACCGGTGACCACGGGTGCGGTAAAATCAGCGATGGCCTCAAATACGCCAAAGAAATAGAGCACGTTGATTAGCAGGATGGCACCTAGAATTATGGGGATAGCCTCTGCCAAGAACCCATAGATCCTCATCCACATCTTTTGTAACACTATTCGCCATGGTGGCAGGCGATAGGGTGGTATCTCAATCAATAGCTCGGGGCTGAAGCCTTTTACTAGATGGTGGAGTATAATTCCCAAAATAACCCAGGCCACAAATAGTGTACCATAGACAACGACTACATACTGTCCTCCGCGCTCGCCAACCAAGCCGAAAATCATCGCCTGTAAAGCAGCACAGGGAACCGCAATAGATACCAGTGTTGACGCAATAAACCTTTCCCTTTTGCTTTCCAGGATACGCGTAGCCATAACAGCTGGGACATTGCACCCAAGCCCAAGCAGAGTAGGAATGATGGCATATCCGTGTAAACCAAGCCAGTGCATAATGGTATCCATCAGCACTGCCAGTCGCGGAAGGTATCCGACGTCCTCAAGCAGACCAAGCACGAGGTAGAAAGAGATGATGTAAGGCAGGACCATGGCAAAAGGGACATAGAGTCCACTGGACAGCAGCCCAAAGGACTCAACAAAGTCCACTTCTCCAGCGGCTATTTTTCCGACTATCACATCGTGGAGGAAACCGCTCCCCCCCATGAGGTCACTTAAGCTCAATATTACCGGGGCCCAGAGGTGATTAAAGAGGGGGTCAAGGACATAGCCAATGAGGCTTTCACCAATGAAACGGATTACGAGAAAGGCACTGACTAGCACAGCTACAGCTATAATGCCCCCGGTCAATGGTTTTACACTGGCATCCTGCAGACGCTCAAGCCAGGTGTGATGGCGATGGTCAACACGCTGAACCTGGTCGATAATGCCCCCAATAGTAGCCCATCGGTGATCACGACTTCGAGCAGAAGTGCCAGGCGATGTAGCCTTGGGAATATTCTCCACCAGCTCCTTTATCCCCTCACCGGTTATCGCTATCGTAGGAATAACCGGGACCCCTAAGGATTCCCTCAGCCTTTCTAGATCAACATTTATGCCGCGATGCCTGGCGTCATCCCACAGATTTAAGGCTACAACTACTGGAATCTCTCTCTCTAAGAGCTGCAAGCTCAGGTAAAGACTCCTCTCCAGATTGGTCGCATTTACCACATTGATAACTATATCTCCGGTTTCCAACATCTGGAGGGCTATTTCCTCTGCCTCGGTGGTTGGCTCCAGGGTGTAGGTGCCGGGCACATCAATAACCTCAACCTTTTCTTCTCCCAGCTTCAGAAACCCCCGGGTGTAGCTTATTGTGGTGCCTGGATAATTAGAAACGGTTGTACGCACTCCGGTAAGACGCGAGAAGATGACACTCTTACCCACATTGGGATTTCCCACCAGCAGTATCTTCCTCATTGTATCTAATCTAACTCGACTATTATCCTGTTGGCCATGCCAAAGCCAATAGCTACCTGAGCCCTATCTATCTCGACCGTTACCGGCCCTCGCGCAATCATAGAGCTAATCTTTGCTATTCTTTTGCCGGGAATGACGCCGAGCGCATTGAGACGGTCGACCAGGCCAAATCCGCCTTGAATTCGAACGACAACACCACTCTGCCCGGGCCGCATCTGAGTCAAACTTACTAGGTTTCCGTGGGGCATAAATCTCATTCCTTTCCTGGTTTAAGGCGGGTGATCCTCATGACGTCTCTCTTTCTATATCCCTTATCTTGGCATCATATTCATAAGCGAACTTCTTCATTCTCTCCAGACACTTTTCCGTTGGCGCGCCATGTTTCCTGAATTCAGCAAAAAGTGCTAACCAGTCGTTCCCTCCCCTGGGACAATGCTCGATAAATTCCATAAAGTCCACAATCCTCTCAAGGGTAGCAGGGCTGACCGCATGCTCCATCTTGCAGGCATCTTCATCTGCTTGATCATGGTCTATCTGCAGGATATCAATTAAAAATCTCCTGAGAGTTTGATGCCGTTGGTCTATTTCGCTTCCAATATCAGAGCCTTTTCCTGTGAGCTCAAGATATTCATATTTTTCATGGTAGATCATGCCTTTCTCGCTGAGGTTTTTAAGCATGCTGGTAACAGTAGGCATCTTAACCCCAAGCCTTTTAGCAATATCCTTTACCCTGACAACCCTCTTTTCCTGAGAAAGATTATAGATAGCCTCCAGATAATCCTCCATAGTAGGGGTAACGGTTTTCTTGGAAGTGTTATTTAGGCCTTTGCTATCCATGACATTTAGCTTTATTTGATGCATCAAACTAAGTTTGATACGGCTAATTTTAACACCAAAAAAATAATTGTCAATGCTTTTCCATTTTTTTCTCCACCAATCCTTACTTTACTCAAAGTGTTGAGTAAATGTTAACCGATTGATAACACACATGGTTAAAGAGATTTTTTTCTAAGGGAAGCGTTCAGGTGCAGGATCAGACGCCGGGAGACTGGAGAAAGAATGGAGATGGAAGGAAGGCAGGGAGGGTTACCATAAAAGCCCCCAAGGGAATACCTATACTCCCTTGGGGGCTTTGCATCGGTAATTTTAGGATAACCGCTTTTTTAGCCATGAAGCTACTCTTGAACAGGGTTAATATTAGGAGGAGGATTTATTAAAAAGCAATATAGAACCGTGTATATTGTATGTCAAGGAAAAAATGACACAATATATTGTTTTTTATTCTATGTGGCCATTGGAAGGTTTATTCAGTGGAACAGTGACTTAAGGCTGAAGGCTGGAATTACAGGGCATAGGGCTTGGCGGATGGCGCAAAAGGCTTAAACCTGAAAGCGAACAGGCTGCCGGGCCTCCTGCCACTCCCTCCGAGATGGGAGTCAGGGTCGCGACCGAGAAGGGCAGGCTCGATGATTTCCTGAGGGGATTGGATTATCTGGTACCTTTTGAGTGATAATAGATTTGCCACAGCACTTGAATATTATTGATTGGTATCGGATATGCAAGCCTATGAATCCGAACTGTCGGGTGGAGTCCTCAAATTAAGTGTCAGTTGGAGGTCTTTAGTTTTCTCTCCTGCCCTTTCAAAGGCTTCCCTTGTCCTCACATCATGCCTGGAAATGAGTGTCCACGCCCGTTTAATTAACTCAACATCTTCCTCGGAAAAGTCGTTGTAGTAGAGGCTTTCTTTCTTGACTTTTTTAGGCTCAACGTATCCCGCACGGACAAAATAAATGAGCTTATCATAGGTCAGGCCATTGACCCGTTTCAAAACCCCACCGGCATACATACCACCACCGTATAATAGTTATACTTTTAGAACCGCTTCATATCCCCTCAAACAACCTTATGGAATGGCCCTGTGATCACTTACGGTTTTTATTGTAGATCCATGACAGAAGCACCCAGAGTTGTGAAACCAGGGCCCCTATATCTTCCCCTCCTGTGCCATATCGATACATTTATTCATCACGAACTTCAAGAAGATATCGCAGGTCTTTTTCCAGCCTTTATTCTGGACATATCGGTTGAGGTCCTCAGGATTGCTGAAATCACAGTGGCTCAGTGTCTTGCAGTCCGTGCTGCCAAATTCTTTCAGGAAATCCCGATAAAGCTCGCCTACAGCATGAATGGCCTTGTTTCTATCGCTTTCATGCTGCTCTGGAATACCCTCCCTCCCCTGACCACATCGAAATCCAATGGCGCTGCTACTGCCAATCAGAAGACCGCATGTGGTTGTTCCGGACAAAATAGCCCCCATATATCCTCCGGTAGCCCACGAATACCCTTCTAGGGGCAAACCCCACATGGCTTGCAAGCCTTGCAAGATGGCCTCAGCTCAGGTATAGAGATGCATCCTCTTATATGCTTTGGTCAAAACCTCCTCAAAAAACTCCTGATCTCTCATCATAACTCCTTTCGTATCTCGCATTAGATCTCGGATCATTATAAGGCTGATCGTTGGTGAGAATTCCCTTTTTGTGAGGGGGTATAGGGGTGATAAAAAATCCCTTTTTTTGGTGGAGGCAATATAGGACAAAGCCCATTGTGTGTCAATGGAAAATGCATCTCAAGATATGCCAGTTGCACTCTTTAAGGTCTCTGGATATCAACCAGACCCAAGTGGGCTGCAAGTCACTCAAGAAAAGAAATCACAGCATAGGAGGGATGAAGAGACCAAGTGCTCATTGCTGGCTGTCTGGAGTGACCAAGAGTTTCTGACCTGGGTGAATGACTTGTTCTCGGGTTATGTTGTTGAGGCGACATAGTTCGTCTACTGAGATGCCGTATTTTATGGCGATCCGATAGAGATTTTCCCCGGGGCGGACCTCGTGGTAGCGCCTTTCGGCCAGAGAAGGTGGTTTTCTTTGGATAGCGTATGGGGTTTCGGTCTTCGCGGCAACCGAGGCGAATCGTTTTTCCACCTGCTCCATCCTTTGGGTCAGTTTATCCATTCGTTCCGTCAGGGCCGTTACAGATCTATCCGTTTCTACCATAGGCTGCTGCGTCCCCTCTTGCTGCTTTTCGAGAAGGACGATTCTATCCTGCATCCCCTCAAGGCCTGTTAGTCTCCTCTCAAAGTGGTTAAGCCTTGCCTGGATAGCACTTAAATCAGCTGTAGAGAGCTCACCATCGCCTCCGGAGAATATAGCGATAAGGACGATCAAAAGGAGAATGCCTGCGCCCCCAAGAATCAAGGTCTTTCTTTGGGGTTTGAAACCAGGGGATGGTTGTTTGCGGGGTTGGATACCTTCATCCTTCCCTGTGTGGCCAACCTCATCAGCGATTTGTTCCTCAAACTCCGTCATTTCTTTATCTAAATTGTCGTCCATCTGCTTCTCCTTTCGGCAGGCTGATATTTGAGTGGCCCACCTTTTACTCAATTATAGACAAAAAGTGACAGTACGTCAAGGGTAACCAAATCCTTCGGGACAGACAAAAACCATCAGCCCTTCGGGGCGATATTCAGCGTTTTTCATCTACAACGCCATCTGAAAGAAATTCAATGGTATTAGAATCAGGATCTTCAAAATACAGCACAGCCTTTCCTTTATTAGGTCCTCCTGGAACAATAGATGGCTCGCCAGAAAATACCACATTATTCTTTCGTAAATTATCAATCGTAGCCTGGAAGTTATCTACCACGAAACACACATGCGCACTCCCGATATTACATGTTCTCGTGTCTATCTTTTTTCCTTTAGGTGATAAATACTGTATAAGCTCTACAGCACAATTAGAAGTACCAAGGTAAGCGACCCTCAAATCAGCTCCTTTAACACCTGTTACCTTCTCCGAAAACAATGGATCTCTCCCACCAATATCTAAAAGATTCAAGCCCAAAACCTTTTGATAAAATTCGACAGACCTTTCCAGATCACTTACTGTAAAACTCATGTGATTCATTCTTACAATCATGATTGCTCCTCCGCATAGGTTAAGGATTCTTTAAATCTTCCCATTAGGTTGTAGCTGGTTCTCCTTTTAAAAACCGGGGGTTGGTTACCATAACCAACACCTCTGTCAATGTATCATAACAATATCTAAAGCGTCTAGATTAGGAAAAAGAACCCGTCATAGCCCTTACCCTCTTAGATACTGTGATAGCGACGCAACAGTCCCTCTTGATGGTGATTATCGTCTTGTAATACGGTGTTCATTGTCGTAGGTATAAATCTTCTTTTTACATCAAGGTGACATAATGGTACTATGTTAAAAAGCCAAAAAAAGTCTGCCTGAAAGGAGGAAGATTTCATGAGATTGAGGCTCTTACTTTTGCTTGGTATAGTGCTTTTGCCCTTATCCAATGTTAATGCTGAGGAGTTGAAAGTGGCACATTTCCCATCCCTGATGTCCTCTCTCAAGCTTTCTGCGCCTCTCAGCTTATGTGGCGAAAGGGTCCCCATCGAGATACAGGAGATTAGGGAGAGGCTTGAAAAAGAGCTCCTTCTTGCCCTCTGGGATCGGCCCCAGGTGATTCTCTGGTTAAAGAGGTCCAGCCGATACCTGCCGTATATCGAAAAGATGCTTAAAGAAGATAATGCACCGAACGAACTCAAATACCTTGCTATTGCTGAAAGTGCTCTCAGGCCTCATGTATGCTCAAGGGATGGGGCAATAGGGTTCTGGCAGTTTATGAGGGATACAGGCCTGAGGTACGGCCTCACTATCAACGAACACATCGATGAGAGACGAAACCTCTTTGCCTCTACCCGAGCAGCGATTCGGTTTCTTAAGGATCTTCATGAAAAACTTGGATCATGGACCCTGGCTGCTGCTGCCTACAATATGGGTGAACAGGGTGTTGAGGCGGAGATTCTGGAGCAGGGAACCGATTACTATTATCACCTGTATCTCCCCATTGAAACCCAGAGGTTTATCTTTCGGATTCTTTCCGTAAAGCTGATCTTCTCCAACCCAGAAAGATATGGCTTCCAGCTCTCTGAAGGGGATTACTATCCGCCGCTGGAATTCGACCGAATTCACCTGAACGGTTTTCAGGATACCCCAATACGGATTATTGCCCAGGCAGCTAAAACCCATTTCAAGGTAATCAAGAACCTGAATCCAGAGATTCGGGGCCATCACCTGGTAAAGGGAAGTCATACTATTCTGATCCCAAAGGGTTCAGCAAAGGATTTTCACCCCCGATTTCACGACCTTTTTCAGCAATGGCTGGCATCTGAAAAAGAGAGGGTCTATATCGTCAAAAAAGGGGAAAACCTGTCTTTGATTGCAGATCGGTTCAATGTCCCGTTAGCGGCCCTAATTATTTGGAATAACCTTGATCTAAAGGCCCACATCTATCCAGGTGATCGACTGATCATCTATCGGAAAGAACCGGAGCAAATAGAGAATGACCAGGCAGTCCTGGAGGAGGGCAAAGAAAACCTATAACCTCTCCAGGAAAACCTCAGTACCACATACTTCCTTTAAGGCCCTGGTCACTTTCAGGATTTCATAAATGAGGGGTCCTGCAATTTTTACTGTGCCCCTGCTGCCATTATAGTTACCATTGACCAAGTCTTTTCAAAATCCAGATTGGTTGATGTGGGTATTGCTGTGGGCTATATGGTGCTTGCAGCCCATAACATGGGTTTAGGGACATGCCCAATCGGGCTGATAAGTGCCTTTGCTGATGAAATCAAGGTGTTGTTAAACATCCACGAGCAAAAGGATGTTATTATGGGTATAGGCGTTGGATATCCTGATCCTGATTCCCAAGTTAACCTGGCCAGCTCCGACCGCGCACCGATACATGAAGTAGCTCGATTTTATTAGGCAAGAAGCGCCTCTATATTCCTCTTCAATCTTTTCAACCCTGCCCTTTCAAATGCGGTCTTTCCAAAGGTCTTTTTAAAATCTCGCTCGGTCATTCCAAGAATAGTATCCGTGGATGGAAGTGAAACCATGGCAAGATCTTTTTTATTAAAAGGGCAAACCTCCTGGCAGACATCGCAGCCAAAAAAGGTAGTTCCCATCTTTCCGCCTATCTCTTTGGCGATATCGCCCTTTGACTCAATAGTCAGATAGGATAGACATCGAGAGACATCAATGTAAAAGGGGGCCTTCAAGGCCCCTGTAGGGCAACTATCAATGCATTCGGTGCATGACCCACACCTGTTTTCTGGCCCCCTAAAAGGAGGGATAGAAAATTCTGCTGTAGTCAAAATCTCTCCCAAAAAACAGTATGAGCCATGACCTGGAACAATCAACATGTTGTTTTTGCCGATAAAACCAATTCCGCTCGCCTCAGCAAAGCTCCTTTCAAGAATAGGGGCTGAATCAACACATATCCTTGAGCGGCTTCCAGGAAATATCTCTGTAATGAATGTGCACAGTTGTTTTCCCAATCTCCTCAATCGCAGATGATAATCTTTCTTTAGAGGTGTGCTATATCTTGAGACAGTGTATCCATCAGGGGTAGATGGCTTGCCTGCCGGGTATGGATATGCAAGTGAGATTATAGTCTTTAACCCATCAAGGAGCCTCTTAGGATCCCTGCGGATATCTATGTTCCTTTTCAGGTAGGCCATATCGCCTATTTCAGCCTCTCTAAGCCAGTGGAGAAAGAAGTCAAAGTAGATGGGTCTCTGTGGATTAGAAAAGCCTACCGCAATAAAGCCAAGTTCTTTGGCCCTGTCTATGAAAGCCTGGTCAACCACAGCAACCTGTTGTTTAAGTGCCTAAGGTATCTCGCAGCCGGGCTTCTTCCTGGTTACTCCCTACTGCTTACCTGCTTTGTCCAGCCCTTCAAGGAAATCCTTTACCCAGGGCGGATTATATATTATGACATAAGCAAGAAAAAATGCTGTTAGGGGTAAAAAGAAGACAACCAGGTCAAGCAAAATGATACCTAATGCTAACATAAGACGTTTTTGTGAGCTCATATGTATCTATGTATCATACCCCTTGTCTTTGATCAAATCTGGAGAAATATTGGTGAGAATCTCTAGACCCTGTTACAAGGTTTTCGGCCCCAGGTGGGCTAGATTCAGGTCAACCTTATTTGTTCTTCCACGCCATAAATGGCAAAATTTTCTTCCCAACAGGGTAAATGAACTTGACTTATGAAAATTGCCTTTGATAGGAATTACACATGAATGTTCTTGATTTTATCATCCTTGGGTTGATAGCCTTTTTTCTTATTAAGGGTATTTTCAGGGGCTTTTTCAGAGAGATATCTTCCCTTGCTGGTATCGTCTTTGGACTCTTGGTCGGCAATCATTACCATCCTCAGATGGCCGAGCTTCTAAGGGCCTATATTCCTTTCGAGAAATTCCTCCCCCTTATCAGTTTTATTTCGATATTCATCCTCACGCTTATTGTCTTTAATCTGTTTGGAATCCTTTTGCACAGAATTTTTAAGAGATTATTGGTTGGTTGGTTTGATAGAGGCCTTGGTATTGGTTTTGCCTTGGCTAAGGGGATTATCATCTCGTATCTCCTGATTGTGCTCCTTCTCATTTTCGTGCCCTCCGCGAATCCCCTGATATCCCAATCAAAGATGGCCCCTCTGGTAAAAGGCAGTTTTGAATCAATGCGCAGGCTCATATCGCCAGATCTCTACAAGACCTGGAGTAAGGAGCTTTCTAAAGGGCCAGAAAAAGTAGGTGAGGTAATCTCCGAGGGGAAAGAGGTGGTTAAGAGCATCCCAGAGGTTATTCCTGATAAGGAACAGTAGGATGGATTTAAATAAATTGCCTAAAGTGAACTAAAGCTATAAATCTGTTTAAACTTTAGGCATTTCAGGCACTCCTTCTTTTATGCAATGTCCGAGCTAGTGGTTTATACCAAATAATTGAAAGAATTAATAGTGGCAGATCACAGGATTGATAGGGTAATTATTACCGATGTTACCCTACGGGAGTACGGCCAGAATGTCCCGGCAGACTACCTGCACATCTTCACCCCAGAAATCAGGGTCGAGATAGCTTTGCGGCTCATAGATGCAGGTTTTGCCAATATTGAAATCCTCTCATGCGTTCATCCGCGGGTGGCCCCGGCCATGAATGAAAGGGCTCTAAAAAAGATTGCAATGGATCTTGGCAGGGTCAGTGGCGTAAATCTAATTACCCTTGTTCCAAATAAGGCTGGCTATAAGAATTTTCTTGCCCTTGACCTTGGCCCCGATGGTTACAACCATACCATGGGAATATTTTTTTCTGCCATTGAGGCCCATAATCTTGCCAATCTGGGAAGACCTGTAAAGGAGACGATTGAGGAATATGAAACAATCGTGAGAGATGCCTCTTCTCACGGGATAAGGGTTACTGCTTACCTCTCAGCTGCATTTGGATACAGTGACACGGAAAAAGCAGCCTTTGTGAAAGCGGATACTGATGAAATAAACCATTATATTGACCTGTTCCTTGATCTCGGAGTGGTTACCGTGACCCTTTCGGACCTGCAAGGTGTGGCAAATGAGAAAGAGACGGGGGAGATTTTCGAAGCTATCCTCCAAAAAAGAAAGAGAAGAGATACAGATAAACTGGCATATCACCCCCACCATGTGGTAGGTGAAAAGGCAATAGCCAACAGCAAAATCGCCTATGATTTAGGTATCAGGCGGTTCGATTCGTCCCTGGGTGGAACTGGTGGTTGTGTCACAGGCGCCCCCGGTAATCAGCCAACCGAGACCCTTGTTCATTTTTTTAATTCACTAGGGATTGATACTGGCCTCAATGAAAAAAAGGTCTTTTCCCTGACTGAAACGGTCCAAAGAAAATTGTACCACAAGATTCCCCTCGATATGGAGGCGTTCAGCTATCAGACAGGAAACACTAAATAGGCTGAATGCCAAGATCTGAATACTAGTACCGTCTATCTTCTTTCCAACACCTCTTTGGGCACCTCAGCCTTCTCCGGCCACCCATCAGGTATTATCTGGCCAGGTTTCTCTCCGAATTTATTCTTGTCAGAATGAAGCTTGGCCCGTTTGAATTCCTCCCTCGGCTCCTTGGGGATCCTGCCATTTAGGATGGCCTCCGATCGTAGCCTTCTGCCAATGGTCTTCTCCATCAGGGTTCCAAGCTCTAGGATCCTGTCGATATTGATACCCCCGATATCAATACCCATCTCATCTAACATGACACACATATCCTCAAAGGTGACCAGCCCTACGACATTGGGATCTCTATAGTAATAGGCACCGGTACCAGGAACAGGGGTTCTGTCAAGGAAATTGGTTGGCTGTCCACCGATGCCTCCCAGGCAGCCCTCAAAGATCTCAATGCCTGCCTGAAGTGCAGCCAGGACATTTGCCAGACCCCAGCCTCGAGTGACATGAAAATGGGACACATGGAGATCGGGGTTGGGAATCTCATCCAGAATCATGGAAAAATACCGGTATACCTGATCAGGCGGGGCAGAGCCGTCATGGTCAGCATGCTCAATATCATCGGCGCCGATAGAAAGCCAGCGCTTGGTGAACTCGACTGCATCTTCTAGTCTTGTCGGGCCAGATATGGGGCTTCCCCAGATGGTGCTCACGGTTCCACACATCTTGATACCGGCATCCTTGCATTTCTTGATGCAGCGTTCTGCCTCCTTCCAGTAGTCGGGAAGTGTTGTGCCAGAGTTTGCAAAGTGATGTTCCTCGTCGGTAGAGACCATCATTAGAACTCTATCAGGACCGTATCCCATTTCTTTGAGCTCAATAGCCCTATCCACCGCTGATTCCCTGATCGTGATAGCGGTCCATTCGATATCCTGTTTCTGCACACCCCGTTTGTTCAGCCGTTTTTCAAAGATATCGCCCCGGATCCCCTTAAGCACCTCTTCTGCATCCTTGAACTGGGGCATAACCCGGGGGTTTCCCAGATTGGTAACCTCAAGCCTCTTTACCCCTGCAAAGGCCAATTCCTGCAGGTAGTAGATCTTTGCCTCGGTAGGAATCCACGCCTCTTCATGCTGGATGCCGTCCCTGAGGGTTATCTCGGCAAGTTTGACCTTTTTGGGCATCCTTTTGTTGAGTTTAAAGATATCATATTCGCTCATGGTGTATTCTCCTCCTTTCTAACCCCTGATAGATCGTGGAAGCAACATCTGGTGGTGGGGACAGGCACTCAGCGGGTTTTGATAACAGCTTCTTGCAAAGGCAACACAGTAGTCGCGTAGCTGTGTCATGGGGACAATCTCATCTACCATACCAGTCTCTGCGCAATAGAGAGGCCGTGACTGATCTTGGTACTGCTGAGCAAGGGCATTCATCTTATCAATGATCGGTTCAAGGGGGTTTCCTGCATCCTGCTCCTTTACTAACCTCCGCGCAAAGGCAGCAACAGCAGCAGTCTCCCCATGCATGACATAGATTTCGGTAGTCGGCACCCCCAGGGTAAAGGCATTGTTCCTGTTTGCCTGCGGCCCTCCCATGATGTAGTGGGCAGCGGCTGTCCCCTTTCTCAAAACAACGGTCATCATTGGGAGCTCTGAGCTCTCAATGGAGTAGATCAGTGCCTGGCCGAGCCCGAGAAGCTCTGCCTTCTCAGCGATATCCCCAACATCTATGCCAGAGGTATCCTGAAACCAGATCATGGGGATCCTGTCCCTGCCGCAGAACATGACCATCTCATTCATCTTGATGAGCCCCTCCCGGTAAAACTTGCCACCGATGCCGAGATACTGATTCTCTGCATATTTAGGATATCCCTTGCCCAGAAATCCCTGCCGATTGGCAATGACTCCCACCAGGAAACCGTCTACCTTGACAAGTCCGCAGTAAACCTCAGGGGCATAGTCTGGCCTGTATTCCATGTGTTCGCTTCCATCAAAGAGCCGTGCCAGCACCTGTTCAACGCTGTAGGTCCTTTTCTGATTTAAGGGGACAATACAATTGAGATCATCTGGTGGATAGATAGGATCAGCAGGTTCTGCTACCCTGAAGACTGAGGGATCATAACCAGGCATACCTGCCATGCATTTCTTTAAGGCCCCAAGAACACCTTCCTCGGTATCAAACACCTCCCTCATAAAGCCGGTTTCATCATGGTGAATCTTGACCCCTCCCGGGGGAACCTGTTTGAATTTTTTCGTTGCCTCAATAATCGTCTCTGCACCCTCGAGATCAAATCCTCCCTTGGGAGACATGCCGCTAACAATGCCTCCTCCGCCCACTGCCATATTGGAGTTTTCGTGGGCAAAGATTATGGCCGGGCTGATTGCATGGTATCCACCGCCAGCTGGATTGGTTCCGTACATACCCACAATCACCGGGATACCCTTCTGGATGAGCTCAGCGTGCCTAAAAAAGGTCCTTCCTCCAGACCTCCTGGCGGCGTATACTTTTTCTTGTTCGGTCAACTTTACACCACTGCAATTCAATATCCAGACAAGGGGGATGTTGAGACGTTCTGCAATATCCTGGGCCCGAAAGACATGCTCTCTTTGACCGGGGATCCAGGCCCCGGCAAGCACCTTATTGTCTGAGGCAATAATTGAGGCGTATTTGCCTGATATCTTACCCAACCCAGTGATAACCCCTGTTGTTCCCTCCTGATTGAACTCAGGGTCATAGAGGCTGTTTAGTGGTAGAAATGTGCCAGGATCAACCAAAAGCTCAATCCTTTCCCAGGCTGTCTTTTCCCCCCTCTTGTGGACCTTTTCAACCGGGATACCTGCCATGTTTCTTTTCTCTATGGCCTGAACTACCTCCTGCTCAACCTGGGCTATCTCAAGGGCATTGGCCTGTTCCCGCTCTCTTTCATTTTCTCTGAGCTCCCTTCCTAGGGGAGTCATTTTTTCAAAATACTGTCTCATCTTAGCCTACCTCCTGCAATCTATAATCTGCTACGTTCTGTTCAAGTGTTGCTTTCACACCTGCACGGAATCTTGGATCCCGGTAAAGTCTGGCATCTGCCTTCATCTCTCTTTCAACAAACAGATTTTCATCAAATTGTGATGCCTCGTAACCCTCAAGAAGGCTGTTTAGAGCCTCTACGGATTGTGGTGCCAGGGGCCTTCCCATCTTGGCAATCTCCTCCTTTGCCTCTCGTAAGGACTTCCCCCACAGATGGGCATAATTCTCCGGATCCTTTCTTCTGGCTACCTCGCGGTCGATATCAACTTTTGTAGCCAGGGTCAATCTCTTTTTTTCACTTACCTTGGGGATTTCCCCTGCCGGGCACGTGGCAAGTTCCAATCCCTTGGGAAGCAACAGCATTCCTGTGTTATCATTGTGGGTATCTAACTCCTCCTGATACCGTGCCTTATCAGCCTCGGGATCATCGGTTTTCTGCCTCTTTGGAAAAGAAAAAGGAATAGTCACCACTACATTATAGGTCCCGATTTCTTTGAGCTGATTGGCCTCTACCTCCTTTGATGTCTTGGCCATATATTCCGCATTGGTGAGACCAGCCTTAACCAAGGTTCTGACTATTCCTGACCAACCCGGGATGAGGCCGATCGTGGCCTCACTAAAACACATGCCGCTCCGTGAGTCGCCGACTAAAAAATCGGCCATCAAGGGAATCTCTGCCGAACCACCAAACCGTGTCCCTCCTCCACAGACAGCAACGACCCTCAGATATCCAGCAATCTTTCTAATGCCTCCATGGAGGGCAATCCCCTTCTTTAACCGGTTATCTGCCCAGTCAAAGAGTTGGTCAATCTCCTCTGCTGAGGCCCCTTGTGCCTCCTTGTCCTTTTTCATCTCCAGGGTCCTGTCCAGTTTGTTCAGGCTTTCCTTGAGGTCTCCACCAGCATGGACAGGATCATTGGCTCCATAGAGTGTAAGAAATTCAAGATCATCCCTTTTCTCAAAGACTTTATCCACGCCCTCTAAATAGGCATCCAGTCCTGGGTTTCCAACCTGATGAACCGGTGGATTATAATAACAGAGAAGAGCACCAAGCTTTCCTCTGAAGCTGACTCGGTCAATCATAAGGTATGCCCTGCCCTCCGACCATTCATAGATGGGACCGAGATTTCTAAATTCCGGTATCTTATCGGATCTGACCAACCGTATTGGCCCTTTCATCATATACCTCCTTTTTATTCCGGTTGATTATTTATGCTTCCCTATATACAATGATTGTGATCCCTATTCAAGCACTATCAGTGAGTTTAACGAGGTATATTGGTTAACAGCTCCTACGTTGGTACTCATAAGATCTCTTACTATCATGCTTTCTTCTTTTTTATTGGTACCTTCTAAGACGTCGTGTTTGAGGATGCTTCTCATGTTATCCTATCTACAAACAGGTTTTATCGCTTTTACTTTATTGATCTAAGAGGTAGGGTCAATCAGGTATTTTACCCAAAAACAAAAAAATCACACTCATTTATGCGTGGGCGTGGCCTTATTTTGTGCCTATTCCCTATCTCTATTAGGTTGAAATACCTAACTAAAAGAAGTGTTGACCGCCTTAATCATTCGACCGAGCGCCCTGGGTGACACCCTGTTATTGGCTCCAGCCCTTCATCAAATAGCTGATAGGGTGGGGTTAACCTTGGTGGGGAGAAGACCGGGAGTTGATTTTTTAAGACCTTTCTTGGAACATTGCCTTGATTACGAAGGGGGGGGATGGCATACCCTGTTTTTGGAAGAACCTCATTGCAAGGATCTCTCCCTGCCGGATGTTGGCAGGGTAATCTCCTTTATTAGTGACCCTGATGGCAGGGTTAAAAAAGCCTTATGTAAGTGTCTCAAAGGCATCCCAATCTGTTCATTTGCACCCTTCCCACCTGAGCAAGAAAGAATCCACGTTGCACTATATCTCGCATCATGCCTCAAAAGATCTGGACTGCCTGTTAACCCTGAGGAGGCAGTAGAAGAGGCTGGGAGGAGGCCCTTGCTTGGAAAAAATAAGCCATCAAGATCGAGGGGCATGATTGTCTTACATCCCGGTTCAGGAAGTAAAAAGAAAAACTATCCACCTGAATTTTGGGTTGGCCTGATAAAGGGAAAAGACCTCGCAATATTCCATAAGAGAGTCTTGCTCTTAGGGCCTGCTGAAGAGGAATGGTATCAAACCTTTGTCAAAGGGCTATCAGGGACCGGAATAGAGGTTGTTGTTTCCCCTGATAGAGAGAGGCTGTTATCGTTGCTCAAAGAAACCTCCCTTTACCTTGGACACGACAGCGGTATAACACACCTGGCAGCAATGCTTGGAACGCCCACAGTAGCCCTTTTTAGAAACAGGGGCCACCTTCAGTGGGCGCCGTTAGGCCCAAATGTGACGGTAATTGCGGATGTGAAAGCGCCCGAGGTCATTTATAAGAGAATTAGGGAGGAATTCGCAAAGGTAAGATTTTTGCCTTGACTGACGTAGGGGGCTTAAGTATCCTTTTTTCAAATTGATTTCAGACGACACCAGTACATAACCTCAAGGGCGAGGGCTGCGTATGGATTTTTCATTATCAATGGAACATGAGATCCTGAGAAAATCGGTCCGGGATTTTGCTGAAAAGGAGATCAAGCCTGTAGCCGGGGAACTGGATGAGAAAGAAGAGTTCTCCTACGATACCATGAGGGCCATGGCCGGACTCGGTCTCTTTGGTATGTTTGTGAGCGAAGAGTATGAAGGCCAGGCAATGGATTATATCTCCTATATCATAGCCACTGAAGAAATTGCCAGGGTTGATGGATCCCATGCTGCTACCATTGCTGCTGGTAATTCCTTGGGTATTGGACCCCTTTATTATTACGGAAATGACGAACAGAAAAAAGAGTATCTCCCAAAGGCATGTAGGGGTGAGACTCTTTGGGCCTTTGGACTGACTGAGCCCAATGCCGGATCAGATGCTGGAAATACAAAGACAACCGCTGTTCTTGATGGAGACGAATGGGTAATAAATGGGAGCAAGATATTTATTACGAATGGGGCAACTGATATAACTGCTGGTGTCGTAGCACTGTGCAGGACAGGGACAAGGAAAGATGGCAGACCTGAACTAACGTCGATTATCGTGGAGCAAGGTTCTGCTGGCTTCGAGGCCAGAATTATGCATGGTAAGCTGATGTGGCGGGCATCCAATACGAGCGAACTATATTTTGAGGACTGCAGGGTGCCAAAACAAAACCTTCTGGGTCCAATAGGTGATGGTTTTCATCAGATGCTTGCAATCCTGGATGGGGGTAGGCTCTCCATAGCTGCCATGGGTCTAGGGGGGGCACAGGGCTCCTTTGATATGGCCATGAGATATTCCAAGGAGAGGATCCAGTTCGGCAAACCAATATCTAGCTTTCAGGTCAATGCCTTCAAATTGGCCGATATGGCAACAGAGATAGAGTGTGCGAGACTGCTCCTCTATAAGGCCGGCTGGTTGAGAGACAATGAACAGCCCTTTGGAAAACTCGCGGCCATGTCCAAATTGTACTGCTCTGAGGTCATGGGTAGGTGCGTTGATCATGCTGTCCAGCTCCATGGTGGTTACGGGTTGATGAAAGAATATGACATTGAGAGGTTTTACCGGGATCATAAGCTCTTAGAAATTGGTGAAGGAACCAGTGAGGTTCAGCGCATCGTGATTTCTCGTTTAATCAATGCGGTTTAGTTAAATGTTAGACAGGATTCTTGGAAGGGATGTTGCCAACTATGTTATGGCCCATCGGGGCCTGATAATCTTGACAGCCATTCTGAGTGCTATATCGGCCTTATTTGTCGTGGTACCAGCCTATCTCCTGCAGCCCCTTATTGACGAAGGAATGAAAAGCACAGGTGATCCTGTTGAATGGAGGATCCCCTGGCTCATATTCAGCCCTCCCTTTTCATTTGAGAAAACAGAGCTGGTTCTGGTAACCGGGATCTCATCGAATCGCTTGCTTATCCTTCTTTCCGGCGTTGCATTGCTTTCAGTAGTCTTTAAATCGATTACCCGGTATTTAGGTGAGCTTGCAGGAGCAGCCTTCTCAAACCGGGCCATTAAGACATTACGGATCAATCTGGCTGAAAAGTTTATCTCTCTACCCTTAACATTTTACCATAAGCGCAAGAGCGGGGAGCTTATAGCGAGGGCTACCGCAGACCTGACAGTAATGCAGGGCTATATAAGCAATATCGTTATCGGCCTTGTACAGTACCCCCTCACCGCAGCAGTCTTTCTTGTGTATCTCCTTTTGATGAATTATAGACTTACCATACTGACCATTATTGCTGTCCCCTTAATTGTTGGTCTGATTAGGCTTTTTGGCAGCAAGGTCAAAAAACATTCTACCAGGGTACAGGACTCAACAGCCGAGGTGACATCAAGCTATCAGGAGATTATTTTATTACTCAAGGTCATTAAGGGATTCTGTAGGGGTACCTATGAAGCCGAGAAATTCAGGGACCTTGCTGGCAACCTGTATAAGAAAATTATGCACTGGAATAGGTGGCAGCTTGGTATTGGTCCTATGATGGATGCAAGTGTATTCTTGCTTGCCCCCGGTATCTTACTGATAGGAAAGATTTACTTCCAACATACCTTAGGAGAACTTATTGCAATGCTTTATGCCTTTGCCGCGGCCTATGTCCCTGTGAAAAATCTGGCCAGGATAAATATCAATCTGAATACCCTTCAGGGTGCAACAAGAAGGGTCTTTGATATAATGCATACTGTGCCAGACATACAAGATAAGCCGGGAGCAAGGAAGATGACGAGATTTCAGAATACCATAGTTTTTTCTCATGTTGATTTCGCCTATAGACCAGGCAAACTAGTCTTGAACGACATTTCTTTTACAGTAAATGCAGGGGAAATGGTGGCCTTTGTCGGCTCAACGGGCGCAGGAAAAAGTACCCTCTTGGATCTAATTCCCAGGTTTTACGATGTATGCTCTGGCTCTATCACCATTGACGGAATGGATATCAGGGATGCAACACTGGAGTCCTTAAGGGGTCAGGTTGCTACGGTAAGCCAGGAGAGCCTTCTCTTTCATGATACCATAGCCAACAATATCAATCATAATGGAGGCCAATATAGCCAGGAAGCTATCGTAAATGCGGCCAAGATTGCCCAAGCCCACGACTTTATCATGGCCTTTCCATCCAAATATGATACAATTGTTGGTGATAGAGGAACACTTCTCTCTGGTGGACAGAGACAGAGAATTGCCATATCCAGGGCTATTATTAAAGATCCGGCTATCTTGATTCTTGATGAGCCTGCCTCAGCCCTTGATCCAGAGAGCGAACTCCATATCCAGGAGGCCATAGAGAACCTCCTTGGGCAGATGACCATCTTCATCGTGTCCCACCGCCTGAATACAGTCAGAAGGGCTGATCGAATATATGTTCTTGAGGATGGGAGGATTGTGGAGTCAGGTACACACCAGGAACTTTTTACCGCTAACGGCAGATACAGGGACCTCTATGATATCCAGTTTAGGCCCTGATGCCCCAGAGGCTTGGCAGTCTCTATTGTAAGGTGTGTTGTCTTCCAAAATCAGATGCACGTCTCGTTGACCAAAACTCCATGATATATGAACAACTTCCTTATAGATTTCGGGCAAACTCTAGAGGCCGCTTTTCTTGAAAGGCCAAACAGGTTCCTTGTCAGGTGCATTGCTGATGAACTGGGGGTAATTGATGCCTTCCTTCCAAATCCGGGAAGGCTCTGGGAGCTCCTTTTGCCCGGCGCAACCCTTTATCTCTCTCCGGCCACTCCTTCCGAAACGAGTTATCCTTCTGACAGGAAAACCAACTATACAGTCCTCGCTGTTCAAAGGAAAGGGCGCCCCATTTTCCTCCATACGCGTCTTACGAATCAGGTTGCCAGGTATCTTATTGAAAGGAAATTAATTCCGTCCCTTGAGGGGGCAGAGGTAGTAAAACAAGAGGTTTTTCACGGTAAGAGCCGGTTTGATTTTCTTTTGAGGGAGCATGCAAGGGATCTCTATTTAGAGGTAAAATCCTGCACGCTATTTGGTAATGGTGTGGCCATGTTTCCAGATGCTGTGACGGAAAGAGGAAAAAGGCATCTTCTGGAGCTTGCCGAGATGGCCAGAAATGGGATCAGGTCTATAATGTTATTCATTGTCCACTATCCCCATGTGAGATGGTTCATGCCCGATTTTCACACGGATTATGATTTCAGCTTGAATATGCTCAAGGTGAGGAATGATCTAATGATTCTCCCAGCAGCAATAGAGTGGAAATCTGATCTTAGTATTGGTCAGCAGGTTAAGATTTTAGAGATTCCCTGGGAATATCTGGCCCAAGAGATAGGGGACAGGGGGAGCTATCTTTTGGTCTTAGAATTAGAAAGAAGGAAGACCATAAAGATCGGCCGATTGGATACGATCATGTTTCAGAAGGGCTACTACATCTATGTTGGATCTGCAATGAGTAACCTTAGGGCCAGGATCAAGAGACACAGCCAAAAAAGAAAAAAAGGGCACTGGCACGTCGATTATCTCACCCCGGCTGCTGATGGCTTTCTTTCCATCCCCATCAGGTCCTCTCAAAGGCAGGAATGTGAGATTGCTCTGGCCCTTTCTTCAGTTATGAAAAGTGGGCCCTCTGGCTTTGGATCGTCAGATTGCCACTGTGTAACCCATCTGTTCTGGAGTGAGAAGGACCCCCTTCAGATGGAGGCCTTTCTTAATGTTCTTCAGAGATTCAGGATGAGACATCCTTGAAAAATATCCCGAAGTTCGCAGTGATTCACCAAGTGTGGGAAATGGGCTGGCTAAAGGGCCCACCAGTGTGACACGCTCGCTTTTCTTCGCAATGATAGGGTAAAATGCCGAAATGCTGATCTATAGTAAGGACAGCCTCTACAATCGCATCCTGGTGTATGAAGAGGGTTCCGTCCGAACACTGCGATTGGGGGAACCAAGCGCTCGGAAGCAATCCAGTATCGACCTCAAGTATCTCAATAGGCACGTATTGGAATATACGCAGCTCACCTTTGCCGGCTTGCTGCTGAACAAGAACCCGCAGAAGGTGCTTATTATCGGCCTAGGCGGTGGCGTGATCCCACGTGAGATGCATGGTTACTTTCCTGAGGCGGAGATCGATGTGGCGGAGATCGATTTGGAAGTGCTGGAAGTAGCTAAAAGATTTTTCTTCTTTCAACCGGATGAGAGGCTGCGCGTCTACATATCCGACGGTCGTGTGTTCGTTTGCCGACAGGCTGCCAGGAAACCTCGGCCGGCATACGATATGGTTATACTTGATGCCTTTAACAACGATTATATTCCCCTTCATATGGCCACGCAGGAGTTCTTGCAAGAGATGGCAGCCATCCTTGATCCGAAAGGCGTGGTAGTGGCGAATGTGTTTCGCAAGAACCCGCTCTTCGACGCGCAGTTTCAGGCCTTTCAGGCAGTTTACGGTCGGTGTTATGTGTTTTTTGGCAGGCATGTAACGAACGCGATACTGGTGTCTCCGGGGCCAGACGTTTTTGATCTCGAGCCCGACATGGCCCTCGAGTGTGCCAATCTGCTCCAGAGGCGACATGATTTCAGCTTCAGCATGAATACTGTCGCCCGTCAGTTCAAACCGCGATTCCAACCGAAGCGCAGCGCGCAGGCTCTGACTGACGACCACACACCGGTAAGTGGCCTGCCCCGCATTTTGCGTTAGGCAAGGAGCTAAACATTCTCATCTGCTGCTAAGCCCTTAGTGTGCATTCAACACGTTGTTTTATACGTATAAATGTTAACGGTAAGTAGGCAGAATTCCTTGAGATTTCCTAGACAGTGGGGTATGAGCTTAATTCATTGTGAGTCCAAGGCAGCTGCGAGAGAGGTGCTGGGCAAGGACTGTTATGTAAAGGCATGAGCCTGATTCTCCAGGCCCAATACAAAGGATGGTAGCAAAGTACCGGAGAATCTTCCAACTGATTTGACCTCAGGCCCCAGAATTTGATACTGTTATGATTAGATTTCGCTTTGATGAAGGTTGGTGGACAGCTGTTTTTAGATCTGGCAGGCTGTTCCCAGGTTTCCGTAGCATGAATCAAGTGCGATATATATTTAAAGGTAAAAGGAGGCAACCATGGATTATAAAAAGATGACAGCACCCTGTGGACTGGATTGTTTCAACTGTCCAGTGTACTTGGCAAACGAAAACGAGAAATTGCGAAACGTGATTGCCGAGACACTGAATATTCCGATTGAAAAAGCGGTATGTGGAGGATGTCGAAATGAGAACGGAACAATGGCCTTTCTCAATATGACCGAGCCATGTAATGTGTACAAATGTATCGAGAATAGGGGGTTGGATTTCTGCTGCGATTGTTCTGAGTTTCCGTGCGACCATCTTCACCCGTATGCTGACAAGGCATCCCAGTTCCCCCATAACACCAAGGTATTCAATTTGTGCTTGATCAAGAAAATGGGATTGGAGGCATGGGCCGAAGAAAAGGCAAAAAATGTGAAGGATACCTATTTCAAAGGAAAGCTCAAATTATAGTTTCCCCAGTAGAGTTCTGAAAGGGCTGGTAATGTTAATGGATAATGCTGTGTTTTTTGACATCTCTCGTCTACACGTTTTACCCCTGATTTGACTTCAGCCTCTAAAGTCTGATAAGGTTATGACCAGAGAAGATGTTCTTTCATAAAATTAGATTTATCGGAAGCACCAACTTTGGCAAGAGGCCTTTAATCTTCCAAAGGATAGACTTATGTGTTTAACCTACAATACTCTTTAACCTCATGAAGAAAGGAGAAAGGCTATGAGTTGTTTGCAATCCATGAGAAAGGCGACTGCCGGCCTTGTAATTCTGGCCCTTGCCTTCAGCATGAGCTGGGCACCGGCGCATGCAGCGATGGTGAGTACGGAACAAATCCTCAAACAAAACCAACAGAATCTTGATCGCGAGCGCCTGGATATGTTCCTCGATCGTTCTGACGTGCGCAAACAGTTGGAGGTTTGGGGAGTAAACGGTGAACAAGCGAAGGCATGGGTAGATAGCCTCACTGACCAGGAAATTGCGGAAATCGCCGCCCAGATCGATCAGATGCCCGCAGGTGGTAGTGCCTTCGGTACCTTGCTGGGCGTCGCATTGATAGCATTTCTGGTCTTGCTGGTAACGGACATCCTGGGTTACACTGACATATTTCCGTTCATAAAGGGGAAGAAGTAAAGAATGCCCGTCTCCGCGCTGAGTTGCGGTAAGACGGGCATAACCTCCCTCATGGTTTTCTTGACATTGACGGTCAGCTGTGCCCACCGCAGCCCTGAGCTGTATTCTGTGCCGGTGTCCGAGCTGCCGAGGCTCGTGGAGATCCCTTCAGTGCCTTTTTACCCTCAAAAGGACCATCAGTGCGGACCGGCAGCTATGGCAATGGTGCTTCGGTGGGCCGAGGTAAATGTGAGCCCTCAGGGTCTCGCTCCTGAGGTTTTTACCCCGTCAAGACAGGGAAGCCTGCAGCCTGCCCTCATAAGTGCCGCCCGCCGTCATAATCGGCTCGCTTATCCCATTAAAGGCCTCGAGGCACTGCTAAAGGAGCTCGCCGCAGGCCATCCGGTTATCGTCCTACAGAACCTCGGACTCCGGTGGATTCCCCGGTGGCATTACTCGGTGCCCATAGGGTATAATCTCGCGAAAGGCGTCTTTATCCTGCATTCAGGGCAAGAAGCGAGGCGGCAGGTGAGCTGGATGCTTTTCATGCGAACCTGGAAACGAGCTGATTATTGGGGGCTGGTGGTCCTACCGACAGGCCAACTTCCGGCGAGCGCCGATGAGCAATCCTACTTGAAGGCGGTTGTGGGCCTAGAACAGGCCAGACAATTTAAGGGAGCAGCCGCAGCGTATAGCGCCGCCTTAGAGCGCTGGCATTCTAGTCTTGGTGCCCTCATGGGACTGGGTAACTGTCGCTACGCCTTGGGAAATCTCATCGGCGCGGAACAGGCATTCAGCCATGCAGCCGAAGCCCATCCAACCAGCGGTGCAGCATTCAACAACCTCGCGCAGGTGCTCGCCGAGCAGGGGCGATATGCTGAGGCAATTCAGATGGCTACTCGTGCTGTAGCTCTTGGAGGACCAAACCAATCTCTGTACTTGCAAACACTACAGGAAATACGGGCTATGGGAGAAACTGGGCTAGAGTGATTCAAGAGATATATCGGTTTGTTCCTGTTTTGTGTCCGACATACCAATGGCAGATGCGAATCATCAAAATCCCGGATTTTGACTCGATTCTAAGCGTCGATTCTTTTTGACTTGAGGTCATTTTTAATTATCACCAAATTTTTTAGGGCCTAGATCTTTCAGCGTCATTTCCCTGCTTTTCATGTCTTATTTTTTCCATTTTTATGAAGAACATAAGGAGTGAGGGTATAATAAAGATCACAAATATAGAAGATATAGCCAGCCCGCCAAGGATGACACTTCCAAGTCCTCTGTAGATTTCCGAACCAGGTCCCGGTGCAACAGCAAGGGGAAGCATGCCAAAGATGCTGGTAAACGTGCTCATATAAATTGGCCTCAGCCTTGTCCTCGTTGATTCAAGGATGGCCTCACGGTAATCCATACCGTAATATCTGATATTGTTGAGCGCCTGATGAACAATCAGTATTGCGTTGTTGACGACGACTCCAACAAGTATCACAAAGCCGAGCATGGTCAATACATCAAGGGGCTGAGGCTGGATATACAGGTTCACCAGTCTAAGGCCAATAAATCCTCCTGCTGCTGCGAGGGGAAGGGTAAATAAAACGACAAGGGGGTAGATGAAATTACCGAACAACGCGGACATCAAGAGATAGATAATTACTGCGGCCAGGATGAAATTCCACTGAAGTGCCCTTCTTGTTTGCGTCAATTTATCAGCTTCGCCGCTCAATGTGATATTCACACCCTCTAGCATTCCCTGATTCTTAAGAAGGGATACCAATCTGTCACGGATAATATCCATTGCCTCTTCAAGCGATATGGTCTTCGGGGGTGTTACCTGCAGGCTAATTGTTCTCTGCCTCTCGAGGTGTCTTATTTGATCAACACCTGTTGATCTCTGCAACTTTGCAAAAGACGAAATGGGTACGATCTTGCCTTTCGGTGTCGCCACAGGGGCGTTGTAGAGTTCTTCAGGTGTGAAAAAATCCTTATCCGATGCCTTCAAAACAAGGTCAATTTTTTTCTGGCCCTCCTGCTTGAAGTCACCCACCTTCCTGCCATCCAGAAGAACATCCAGACTTATACCCAGCTCACTGGAGCTCATTCCAGCCGCCCTTAGTCGGTCCCTTTCAGGAATAATATTGATTTCGGGATAGAGAAGCTCGATAGAGGGGACAGGTCTTACCTGGGCTCCAGGAATTTCCTTTTGTATCATTCCGAACAGGGTCTCTGCGACCCGAACGATGGCGCTTAAATCTTGCGCACTCACATCCACATCGATCGTTCTCCCGCCGCCGGTTCGTGTCTGGAATATTCCAACCTGAAACGTCACACCGAATATTCCTGGTATACTGTTGATCGTTTCAAAGAAAAGTGGCACAAGTTCCCCGGCACGCCGCTCATGGATACTCATGGAACCAAGAAGCATAATTCTATCTGCGCCGAGATAGAATAGCTCCTTGATGCCCGGCAGGCCTTTGTAGTCCTTGTCTATGTAGGGATCGAGATCACGGAGCATGGTTTCTCCGATTTCTTTTCTCTCCATGTAGGAAAGCCCGGGAGGGGGAACCATGAGGCTAATCACGAAGTTCCTGTTTCCCTGAGGAAGGTACTCCATCTTTGGTGTGAGAAATACGGCCAATGCTATGGAAAAGATGGTCAATATGGTGACGGTTGTTATCCTTGTTATCCAGTTTCTGGTGGCCAATCCAACCAGATTCATTATCCCATCAATGAGAAAGAATCCTATCCCTGTTCCCCTTCCCTGCTTAACAGTATTATGGTTCTTTCGGAGGCTAAAGAGCTTATTGGAGAACATCGGGATAACCGATACAGCCACGAAGAGGCTCAATATAATGGCGCAGCTCACCGCTATTGCAATATCCCTGAATAACTGACCTGCTTCTTCCTCTATAAAGACAATGGGAAGGAAGACAGCTACTGTGGTAAGGGATGAGGCAAGTATCGCCCCCCACACCTCCCTTGTTCCTTCATAGGCGGACTGAAAGGGAGGTTTGCCCATTTTTCTGTGACGGTCGATATTTTCAAGAACTACAATAGCGCTATCCATGAGCATTCCCACGGCGAATGCAATCCCGGCAAGAGAAACGACATTCAGGGTTCTTCCAAATGAACTTAGAAAGATAAAGCTTCCTATAATACTGATAGGAATAGCGGTAGCAATAACCACAGTAGAAGAAAGGCTTCTCAAAAAGATGAGAAGCACCACAATGGCCAGGGTTCCGCCAATGAGAATGTTTTTTTGTACCAGCTTGATTGCGCCTCTGATATAGGGTCTCTGGTCGTTACCCCAGTGCAGGTAAATCTTATGGGGTTTTAATATCTCCGAGTTTAGCCAGTTAACGACCTGCTCGACCCTATCAGTCAACTCAAGTATGTTCGCACCTGGTTCGGCTATGATGGCGCATACGATTGCTCCGCGCCCTTTGTGGATGATCTCGGCTGTGAGCTTTGCGTATCCAGAATTTACGGTAGCAATATCGGAAAGGTAGATGCGCCTCTGTCCTGTTGATTGGATCACCATATTTTCAAGGTCCTCGGCTGATTGAAATTCAGCCACCGTCCTGATCCTGAAGTCCCTCCTTCCGACATCCATGTTCCCCGCGGATATATTCACATTTTCTGCATTCAAGATCTTTACAACATCTCCAATTGTCAGCCCGTATGCAGCAAGTTTCCCAGGCTTCAAGATAATGTGCATCTCTTTTTCGCTCCCGCCATGGACAAAGAGATCAGCAACGCCGTCTACCCTTTCAAGGTATTGCTTTATTTCATTTTCAAAAAAGGTTCTATAGGTCTCTATGGAATTTGGATTATCTGCGGTTGTCTTCAGCATCAGCCAGACGATAGGGGATGTGGTCGCTCCTGTAGCGCTGATTACAGGTTTTTCCGCATTCTCAGGGTATGACCTGACCTCGTTCAGTTTGTTTGAAACCCTCAGCAGGGCATCATCAACATTGGTGCCTAGCTTGAATTTGAGTGTGACCGAGCCTCCACTGTTCGATGATGTGCTTTCCATCTCCACAAGGTTGGGGATTCCCTTGAATACCTTTTCCTGCTCTTCAATGATTTCCCGCTCGATTTCATAGGGGGTGGCACCAGTCCAGAGTGTTGTAACAGTAACCTGGGGCACCTCCAGGCTGGGGCTTAACTGGTAGGGCAGCCTATAAAGTCCGATAAGTCCGAAAAGGAGAATTATCAGAACGCCAACGATAACTTTGACAGGATCATTTATTGAGAACTTAACAGGATCCAAAGGTTACTCTATCTCATTAATTATTGTAACAGGTTGTCCGTTCCTTAGCCTTTCGTTTCCCTTGACAACAACGCTCATACCCTCTGAAATCTTCTGTGAATTGATACCAGCCTTCATTTCCTGATATCCAATGACTTCGGTAGGTATAATCATTGCTTTTGAGTCAACCACGGCAACAACCACGGTTCTTCCGAAACTAATTAACACAGCATCTCTTGGCACCAAGAGGGTAACCATTTTTTCACCTACGGGCAATCTTACCCTGGCCTCCATTCCTTCCAGGAGTGAAGCGGGGTTGTTAATTCTGATCTTAATAGGGAATGTTCTTGTTGCAATATCACCTCTCGCGATGATGGCAGTGATTGTTCCCCCCCTTTCCTTCCCAGCTACCGTTGCCCTCACGGACATACCACACTTTAGATACTTGATAACTTCTTCAGGAACCTCCACAATGATATCCACGGCGTCATCTCTGGCGATTGTTGCCACGGCCTTGCCTGGTGAAAGCCATTCCCCTCGCGCAACATGTTTTTTGATTATCACGCCGTTAAAGGGTGCCTTGACGACCGTTTTCTTCAGTTGTATTTTAAGGTACTCAACATCCGCTTTGAGGGCAGCTGACTTCTTTTCGAGACCGCTCACCTGAAACCTCTGATCGTCATAGGCCTTTTCTGCGACGATCTTTTTCTTGTAAAGATTCTCTGTTCTCTCTAAATCTTTTCGCGCCCGTTCGAGGTCCAAAAGTACCTGTTCGTACAATGCCACTTTTGCTTGAAGGCTCTTTTCTAGTAGATTGGAATCGAGCTTGACCAGCACCTGCCCCTTTTTTATTCGTTGTCCCTCTTCAAATTGTATAATCTCTACCGATCCGCCTACCTCGCCGGAAAGATCTGAGACCTCAAGATAGTAAACCGTTCCGATAAATTCCGCCTCAGGCGCGAGCCTGCCGGTTGTAACTTTCGATACCACGACATTTGCAGGCGGCATCTGTGGTTCCTCTTTATTCTCAGCAGTTGAAATAATAGGAAGCGCAAATATCAAAATCAAGAGTATCAAGATGGTTGGATTAATTCTTTTAATCATTATTGACCTCCGGCTGCCCCACCTTTTTCAATGCGGCATCATGCCCTCTTTGATCAAAGGTTTCAACCTTTTTTTGGATGACTTCAATGAAGATATTTTTCTTAATACCCCCCTTTTCCCTCAGGAAACTGCAAAATGAAAAAGCAATGAAAGGCCAGAAAATTTGAGGATACCGATACAAGTCTATACTTTTCCGCCTGAAAATCACTATAGAACCACGCTAAACCATTCCATAAACTCATCACGCTCATTTTTTGGATTTCTAAGAATTTGACCTCAGCCTCTAAAATGTGATAGTGTTATGAGCACGATATGTGATCCTCAATGAAATTGGATTCAGGCTGGGTGCTGACCTCGGCAAGATATCCGTGATGTCGAATTGCTAAAGCGCTTATTTTAAAGGGTCACAAGGTTTGGTCTCACCATTCAATAGCCTTTACCTTTTTGGCTATTCTTTTGACCAGCTTTAGGCCTAATTGCGGTCTTTGGAGGGATTAATATGGGAGTCATAGGAATCAGGAAAATAGAATTCATACTTCTTTTCGCAGTGCTTATTGTGTTATCTGTTTCGCTTGGATCTACCCATGCTGACACGCGATATGTGTCGGACATGCTTATTCTTAGCCTCCGTGAGGGCCAGGGCCCGCAGTATGAGACAATAAGAACCCTAAGAACGGCTACGCCTGTCGAGGTGCTTGAAGAAAGCGGGCGTTATCTCAGGGTGCGGACGCAAGAAGGTGAAGAGGGATGGGTGGAGAAGCAGTATATAAGTTCCGAAGAACCTAAAGCCGTACTCATAGCACAATTGAAGCAGGAGACGAACCGGTCGAAGGCAAGGATTGAAGAACTCGAAAGAGACCACGCTACGCTATTGGATCAACTCAGTGCCGCCAAGCGGAGCCATTCCGTTAAAGTGAAGGAGGCCTCTCGCCTGAATATGGAATTGAGGCAGATTACCGAGAAGTACAATACCCTCCTCGATCAATCAAAAAACGTGGCCGAGTTAATCAAGGAAAATGACAGGCTTTATGGGGAAAATGAAAGGCTCCAGGCAGCGAATGACAGGCTGAATACGGAGGCAGAGCACCTCGGGCAGGAGATTGCGCGCCTCAGACGCACAGAAATGATCTGGTTGTTCCTCGCAGGGGCCGGCGTGTTCTTTGTGGGGTTGATCGTTGGCAAAGTCTCGAAGAGGAAGAGATATTACTTTGATGTATAGCCGCATGCTGAAAGGGCCGCCTTGAACTTGAAAAATGAAAAGCCGAAATATTTTTGACTTGCATATCTAATCTTGAATAAAATTGAATTGAGTCAGGGTACTGCATTTGGCGAAAGACATAACTCCTTGACCGAAGCGATGTTATCCAGATCTGTGAATCAAATATTGTATGCAGGTGAATTACACGAAGCCGCGCAGTTAGTATTCGATAAATCAATAATCCTCCTACGGGGCTTCGATCTGAATTGAAGGTTACATGATTATTGTGACCCGTCCGTAGCGTTCCACTCATTCATCTCCCTAGATATGAACTCCTGATAGGTAGCCTCACATTGGATAATATTTTGATATTCCTATCATATTCAACCTTTTATAGAGGTGCATATAGTGGCACCGTATCACAAATTATTTTTAAACATGAGTTCTTGAAAACTGATAATTCAAAATCTGAGGTAGTCATCGGGGGTGGGAGCGCAGGTGAATACTCAGTGTTGGGTAGCATCCATCTGTGGAGAGGGAAAGGTTGAGTACGTAGAGTGAGGCAGGTGATGCGTGGAAAAGATAGTGATCGTAACTGAACGTCCTAAAGAAGATGATAGTCTTATTGCATATCCTAGCGTGCTGTTTCCAGAATCCGAGATGCAAACCTTTGCAAGGCAGACGGAGAGCTTGGGAGATGCTCCGCTAGTTCCGGAGCCAGGCGCTTAAAATGTTACAAAATTGGAACGATAATTCAAGATTTGGTTTCATTAATGGAACAATAATTATTTTCTGTGGGCCAGAAAAAATCCATCGTAATTGGATATTTCATTAAATATTAATAGGTTACGTATTTCGTAATCATAGTCTCAAACTGGCACAAAAGATGCATAAAATCAATTCAGAGGAGTAAAGGAGGGTCTAGTTGTGAATTTAGCTTTTTCTTCAGCAGGAATGGATCTTGACTCCGAGATAGATCCGAGATTTGGCAGGTGTGCGTATTTCTTATTTGTGAACCCAGACGACATGACCTTTGAGGCCGTTGAGAACGAGAGCATGTCTCTGGGTGGGGGCGCAGGGATTCAGTCAGGGCAATTTATCGCCTCCAAAGGGGCTCAAGTGGTTATAACCGGAAGCGTTGGCCCCAATGCGAGCAGAACCCTGAATGCAGCCGGTGTTGATGTGATTTTAGGTGTGAGCGGCCCAATAAGAGTGGCGATCGAGAGGTATAAAAAAGGCGAGCTTTCTCCCACTGATCAGCCTAATGCCCCGGACCACTATGGAATGGGCATGCAAAAGCGATATACCCCAAATCAAGGTTCATCTGTCCCATCTTCTAATCAGGATCTTGGAGCGCTCAAGGACGAGGCAAAGGCCGTGCGGGATCAACTTGATTCGATTCTCGCCAGGATAAAGGATTTAGAGGGGAAGTAGATCCCTCCTTTACGAAGAAATCGAAGGCAAGAATGAGAATTGCCATACCCACATGGAACGGGAGGGTTTCGCCCGTTTTTGATACGGCCTCACGACTGGTGGTAGCGGAGGTGGATAAGGGAAGGGAGCGTTCCAGATTTGAAACAGATATTGGCGAACATTTTCTTCCCAGCAAAACAATGAGACTTACGCAGCTGGGAGTCGACATGCTCATTTGTGGAGCGATATCAGGGCAGTGTGCCTATATGGTAACAACCGCAGGGATTGAGCTGATTCCCTGGATATCTGGACAGGTGGAGGAGGTACTTCAGGCCTTCTTACGAGGAAATCTATTCGATACGCAATTCTTGATGCCCGATCATCCTGACTATCGGGACAAAAGTCCAGGTAGGGGCTACGGCCGAGGCAGGGCAAGAAGAAGACGAGGTATCCACTTTCCATAAATAGACATAGAGAAAGGAGGTGACCAAAATGCCAGGATTTGATGGAACAGGACCCCGAGGGATGGGCCCCATGACCGGAGGAGGCAGGGGATTCTGTAATCCCTACTATTTCGGGGCAAGGACACCGTATATAGGGGCATATCCTTATAGCACTTCTTACGGTATGGGTTACGTGCCACCTTATGGGGCCGGTTACTATCCTCCATACGCGTCCTCTCCCTATGCTTCTTATGGCTTTGGCAGAGGATTTGGTTGGGGCAGGGGCTTTGGCCGGGGCAGAGGATTTGGCAGAGGAAGATGGTGGTAACCTAAATAACTAGATCCGTGGGGCAGTCTTAGCCTCTGGCAAGACTGCCCCTTCAAGCTCACCGTGTAAGGTGTAGGGGGAGATATTATTATGCCTTATTCCCCCGCGTGGCCCTATGTTTGCTTAGGGAGAGGAGGGCTACCCATGGGTTGGGCTTATAGGGCTCCAGGGGTTATCTCTTATACGCCTTATGGAGGATCTGGATATCCATAGGCCTATGCCCCTTATGGTATGAGGATGGGATACCGGTATGGTTATCCTTATTGGTAAAAATTAATTCAAGCAAAGGAGATGAAAATGTACTATGGATATTACCCTTATACAGGATGGTTTTCTCCCTGGGGATCTCCCCCGGGAATGGGTTATCCTATGGCAGGGGGGTGGGGTTATCCCTATGGAGGTATGGGGCAGATGCCCTATTACCCACCACCGGGAGGGTATGGAACACCAGAAATGTCGCCTTTTGGTCAACCTAATTACCCACCACCGGGGGGATTTGGGGCACCAGGTATGTCGCCTTTTGGTCCACCTATGGCACCAGAGCAGGAGATAAACTTTTTAAGGGACCAGGCAGAAATGCTAAAGCAGCAAATGGATCAAATCGATGATAGGATTAAGGAATTAGAGAAAGTGGCTAAGAAGAAAACTTCTCAGAGCTAAGGCCTGCCGATCGGGTAAAAAGGCCTTGATATTTGGTGGGAAGAGACCATGTAAGAATCTAATACGAGTCAGCTGAAAAGAGGCTAGAAATATTAAAAGAATAATCAAGATGAGTGACCTTTTCTTTACCGGTTTTGGCGGCTGGCTATGGAAGTGGACTTTCAGGCGGCGGAGGATTTCATCATGCCTCATGTGCGAGATTAATATATGGAAAAATGAGAGGGTGTTGAGATATGTACAAGGTAGAAGTTGATCAAGAGAAGTGCATAGGTTGTGGGGAATGTGTGGATATCTGTCCTGTGGATGTCTATGAGATGCAGGATGAAAAGTCGGTACCTGTGAATGAGGCGGAATGTATTGGGTGCGAAAGCTGTGTAGAGGTCTGCGAACAGGAGGCTATCACCGTTACTGAAGTTAATTGATAAGTAGTGAAGGAGGTGTAGAGAGTGAAAATAGGGCTAGAGTGTATTCCCTGCTTTGTAAGGCAGGCCTTTGATGCTGTGAGCTTGGTTACTGATGATCAAAAGAGTAGGGAGCGGATATTAAGACAAATTCTTTTCAGGATGGCCAATGAGTCCTTTGAGAAAACCCCTCCCTCTGTTGGGGGAGATATTCACCGGATCGTGAGGCGCTTGAGTGGTGATAGCGATCCCTATCTTGAGATTAAGAAAGATTCGAATATGCTGGCTATGAAGCTGATGCCGTCTCTTAAGGAGCTTATACAGGGCTCAAAAGATCCCTTCGAAACAGCGGTGAGATTGGCGATTGCCGGCAATATCATTGATTCCGGGCAGGGAGATCAGATAAGTGAACAGAAGATACGAAACGCGGTTTCTCAATGCCTTGATCAGCGGGTGAGCAAACATACTATCAATCAATTAAAGGAGGAGATAGGGAAGGCATCAAACATACTCTATGTAGCAGATAACGCTGGCGAGATTTTCTTTGATAGGTTGCTCATAGAGGAATTAAATGGGTGCCACATCACCTTTGTAGTGAGGGGGGCACCGATCATAAATGATGCACTCAAAGATGATGCCAGGATGGCAGGCCTTGATACACTGGTAGAGGTAGTTGAGAATGGATCAGATGTGCCAGGGACGATTGTGGAGGAATGCTCAGATGATTTTAAAAGGTACTTTATGGAGGCTGACTTGGTCATAGCCAAGGGCCAAGGGAATTATGATGCCCTTAGTGATGAAGAGAAAAAGATCTTTTTTCTTTTACAGGCAAAATGTCCGGTCGTCGCAAGGGATATTGGCTGTGAGGAAGGGGATATGGTGATTGTCAAAAAGGGTTAACCATTTCAATATTTCTAAAATAATGAGGAGGAGAAGGTGGGATAATGCCACAACGACCACAAATGACAGATTAACAGCTTGAAAAGCGAAAGGCCATGATGGAGGCCCAGGATGCAGCGGTGTGGGAAGAACTGAGGNGATTCAAAGACAAGCTCCTGGTAATGAGGGGAAAAGAGATTCCCCTTAAGTATCTCCCAAATATGGAGGTTATTTCAATAGAATTCCTGCTTGGAGATAAGGATACCGCAACAATCTGGAGAGGGCCTTAATGCATATGAAATAGGAACCAGATAATGATAATAAGCATAGCAAGTGGAAAGGGCGGGACAGGGAAAACAACCATAGCTACGAACCTGGCTGTGGCCCTGGCTCCTGACGTGAAACTCTTGGACTGTGATGTAGAGGAGCCGAATGACCATATCTTTATCCGTCCGGAGATTACCCACACCGAAAGGGTAAGCCTAAAAGTTCCCCAGGTGGATATGAGTAAGTGTTCCCTGTGCGGGCGATGCCAGGAGATCTGCCAGTTCCAGGCCATTGTGGTGGTAGGCAAAACAGCCTTAACCTTTCACGAGTTGTGTCACAGTTGTGGCGGATGCGTGGAAGTCTGCCCAGAAGATGCAATTACCGAGATAGACAGGGAAATGGGGATCTTCGAGAGTGGCTCGAGAAATGGTCTTGAATTTGGCCATGCCCGTCTCTTTGTAGGTCAGGTAATGGCTGTACCTTTGATTGAGAGGGTCAAGGCAGATGTTGAGCCAGACAAGCTAAACATAATTGACGCCCCACCTGGCACCTCATGTCCGGTGATCAGTTCGGTAAAAAACACTGATTTTGTGATCCTGGTAACTGAACCTACCCCATTTGGCCTCAACGATCTCAGGCTTGCCGTTGGCATGGTGAAGATCCTCAACATCCCCCATGGAATCATAATAAATCGCTCGGATCTGGGTGATCGTAAGGTGGAGGAATATGCCAACGAGGAGAATATCCCTATTCTCATGGAGATACCGTTCAGTCGCCAGATCGCAGAGACCTATTCCCAGGGCAAGCTCCTGGTAGAGGAGTTACCCGATTGGAGAGAGAAATTTATTCATCTCTATGAGGAAATCAAAGATTATGTCAGGAAAAGCTAATTTGAAAGAGCTGATTGTGATAAGCGGCAAGGGTGGAACCGGGAAGACCAGTTTGCTTGGTGCCTTTGCGTCTCTGGCCAAAGATAAGGTCCTGTGTGATGCCGATGTCGATGCAGCCGACCTCTATTTGATCCTGGAGCCTGAGATAAAAGAAAGGCAAGATTTTCAAGAGGGACACAGGGCGGTAATAGACCGGGAGAAGTGTACCGAATGTGGCCTGTGCAGGGAACTATGTCGCTTCCATGCCATTAGCCCGGAATTCAAGGTAGACCCCATTGACTGTGAGGGATGTGGGGTGTGCGTCTACTTCTGCCCAGAAGATGCCATAGATTTCCCTATTAAGACGTGTGGTGAGTTATTCATATCAGAGACCAGGTGCGGACCAATGGTGCATGCCAGGCTTGGTATTGCCGAGGATAATTCCGGAAAGCTGGTCACCCTCACCCGCAAGCACGCCAAGGAGCTGGCAACGGAGAGGGGTTTTGATCTTATCCTCACCGATGGGCCGCCGGGATTGGCCTGCCCCGTGATTGCATCCATCGCCGGTGCTACCGGGGTATTGATTGTCACCGAGCCGACCCTCTCTGGCCATCACGATATGGATAGGGTCGTTGAGTTAGCCCACCACTTTGAAATCCCCGCCTATGTGTGTGTCAATAAATTTGACCTTAATCCGAGCATGACAGACACCATAGAAGCGTATGCCCAGGATAGGGGCTTGCCCGTCATGGGCAGAATTCCCTTTGATCCTTCATTTACTGAGGCAATGGTCCAGAAGCAGACCATCATCGAGTATGATGGCAGCTCCAATGCTGCTCGGGCGGTCAAGGGGATATGGGAGAGACTGATCTCGAGCTTATAGATAGATCCGATGATCTGTCAACCCATCCAAGGTTGACCTACCTTGCGGTTGATTTACAGGAAGAAAAATTTCTCGCCAAAAAAGGAGACTGAACAATGCCTATTTACGAATATAGGTGTAAGCAATGCGGGAAGGTATCAGAGATATTGGTCGG
>JGI24422J19971_10000023_pt1 | contig 61924 bp, 50 predicted proteins | sample DeeMarSWOR152_54_FD_19971 | JGI IMG/M metagenome (IMG submission 19971) | reverse complement strand
TATCAGGAACCTTTCCCTCGGCCCTCAGGTCATTGACAAGGGGGCGGGTCACGATATAGTCAAGAGGACTCGCATCAGGCCAGTATATGGTCCTCCATGGCTTCACCCTAGGTCTCCTCTCCGGAGTTCATTGATGCCCTCCTAAGAAACTAAATCTGGAAAAGAGATCTCCATGCTCGGCTTAAAGTTTCTTCCATGAATAACCCCGAATTGTTGCTTCGGTGTCAGATCCTGTGAGATGAGAATTATTGAGTCGCACATTCGTAGATCTTATTTGCAAGGAATTCAGGGGAAACTTTGGCAAAATTGAAATTTGGGCGATTCAATATCTCTTTAATTTTCGATTCGAAAAGTTCTTCATTGACTGGTTGACCTTTTAGCGCCTTCTCAATCTCATGGATCGGTGATGTGGGTCTCAGCGGGCTTGCGTGAATCATCCCAGAAATCAATATGTTCCAGATTTTATCATTCTTTGTGAAGGTAATGATCCGGACAAATGGGCCTTCAGGGACCTTAAACTGGACTGTCTTCCTGACAACATCAGAAGGAATAGTGCCAAACCTCCTCTCCGATCTCTCCATGAAGAATTCCTCTGATGTATATTCCTTCTCCATATCTCTAATATAACGCCTTTCATTCGCAGTAAGTTCTCCCGGAACTAATGTGACTTCAAATATTTTCTCAATTCGATCTATGTAAAATTCTTTCAGTTCTCCTAAGTCAATGTTTCTGCCGGCAATTTTTTCAAGGTAGGTTATCCTTTCCTGGACGCTTTTTGTCTGTTTATCAACAAATTTTTCTTCAGGTACACTGATGATTGATTCAATAAGATTGACATCATTTTCTTTTACCTGAATTCCTGAGGTCATTTGGACTGCCTTTTCTTCATAGAGGCAACCCGAAGGTCCGATTTTCCTCCAGATACCATCATCACATTTAACCTCTATATCATTTATTGGTCTAAATCGACATTCCACATTAAAGAATTCAGAGATTCCCGCCGCAACCCCGGTCAGGGTCTTTTCAAACATTTTTTCAGCATCCGCCGGAACCTTAGGGTTTTTTCTCCCTATATGTAAGAATGCAATGATATATCCCGTATCACCAAAAATAGGCCCGCCACCAATAACAAGGCGACTAACAGGTATCCCTCTCTCTCTGCAAAAATCCAGGTTGATCTCTTTCTCTGGATCGTTGAAATATGTTATTATCATGCTGGGTTTCTTGAATGTACAAAAACTCACCGTATCCGGTACAATACCTTCACTTCTGGCCTTAATAAGAGCTTGTCGATAATTTACCGTTTCTGCATAGGTTAGCCAATCAACTCCCAGAAATCTCCATTTTTCCATTTTCGTTCCTCTTTAGAATCAGTGCTTAGCCTTTATGAGATTCATGATCTGTGTTTCACCTCTGATTTAGGTTCAAGAATCTCACTGAAAAGCCTTTCCTGGCAAAGAGGAGAAGGAATCATTCGGGATTACCTCTGTATATTTTCAGTAATAAATGTGACAACGTCTTCTATATCTGTCCCTCCGGAAAAAATGGCGTGCACCCCCATCTTCTTCAATACCGGCCGGTCAACCTTGGGAATAAGTCCTCCCACAATTACCAAACAATCGTTGATTTCCTTGTCTTTCATTTTGTTCATTAGCTTTTTCACGAGGCCCAGGTGTGCCCCAGATAAAATGCTCACACCCAAGACATCAGCACCCTCCTGAATTACAGCTGCCACAACTTGATCAGGGGTCTGATGCCTTCCGGTATAGATAACCTCCATACCTGAATCTCTTAGGAATGAGGCAATCATCTTAGCTCCCAGATCGTGACCATCCAGGCCTAACTTGGCCATGACTACTCTGATTCTTTTGCGCATATTATCAATGCTTCCGAATCAAATCACCTTCAAATCGTGATATTCACCGAAAACCTCTTTCAGAACTCCAGTAATTTCACCAAATGAGGCTCGGGCCCTGGCCGCTTCAATAATGAAAGGCATCATATTTTCCGAACCCTCAGCGGCACGTCTTAAGTTTCTCAGGGCCTCGCTCCATTTTTGCGTATCACGCATACGACGAACTTCCTTAAGCCTTTTTATTTGGCGTTCGACGGCTTTCGAGTCTAACTCGTGGACCTGCAAATAGTCCCAGGGGTTCTCTCCATTCTTCAGGCGATATTTATTCCTTCTTACAACAACTTTCTCTCCCGTTTGGATGGCCCTTTGATCCTCCAGAAACCAGCTCAGTATGGTCTTTGAAATATATCCTGATTCCAGAGCCTTTATAGCACCGCCAAATTCCTCAACCTTCTTTATTTCTTCAACTACACGTTTCTCAATCTCGTTGGTCAAATATTCCACATAATATGATCCGGCCAAGGGATCCACGGTACGGGTAATATTAGTTTCTTCCGCAAGAATTTGCACTGTACCCAATGCCAGGCTATGGCTCTTCTCTGTAGGAATTGAATATACCTCATCATAGCACGGATGTGGAGTGCCCTGAGCACCCCCCAGGGCTGAGGCAATAGCTCCACAGGCAGCCCGGACCAAGTTAAGCTCTGGTTCTTCTGCCTGCATATTATTGGGATTGGCCTCTGCGGTAAACCTCAAAGAACAGGACTTGGGGGTCTTAGCCCCGAACCGTTCTTTCATCATCTTGGCCCACAGCCGTCGAGCAGCCCGAAACTTGGCGGCCTCTTCCAATATCTCAATGTTGGATGCAAAAAAAATCGAGAGTTTGGACGCAAAATCATCGATATCCATCCCTCGTTCCAAAGCCCTCTCTATGTAGCAAATCGCGTTGGAGAAGGTATAAGCAACCTCCTGAATTGGGTTGGCTCCCCCTTCCCTTAGATTAACAGCCTTCAAATTGATGGGATAATATCTGGGAGCATTACGGACGCAGAACTCGATTAAGTCAACAGCAAGCCTTACCCCTCCTTCCAGGTTTAGAACGGTAGTGCCCTTATGTACCGCTGCCAAAGGATCGTTAGATATTGCACCTCTCAGTTTTCTCGGGTCCATCCCCAAATTCTCCATGGCAACCCATACAAATGCAAAAATAACAGCTGCTAGCGTTTCCTCATTACAGCTAAATGAGGCCTCTTTCAGGGGAAGCCCGCTGAAAAGAATCTCAAAATCCTCAACTGTGTCAATGGCTAGTCCCAGACGTCCCACTTCATCCTCAGCACGGGGATGGTCTGAATCGAGCCCCATGTGGGTTGGTAAATCAGGTAGAACGCTGAATGCCCTTTGTCCTGTGTCCCATAGGAACTTCCACCGTTTCTGGGTGTCCTCGGCACTTCCAAACCCGCTGAAAAGGCTGTACTGCCAGGGGCGGTGGCGGTACATCTCAGGATAAGGTCCTCTGGTATAGGGGTATTCTCCCGGGAAACCGATTTGGGATAGAAAGTCTGTACCCTGAAGATCCCCTGGTGTATAAACTGCCTTAATTTCAATATTCCCTGCGATAGAATAATTCGCACTCTTATCTATCCTGTTTTCTTTAGACCATCTTTCTTCCTCCTCCCTGATTCTTTGGATTGACTCCCTCTCTGTGGTCTTTTTCATTAATTGCCCCCTTTGCTCAAGCGAAGATCTCAGCAAATCTTCACGTTAGAGTCCCAATTCCCTGCATATAACCAGGCGCTGAATCTCAGACGTGCCCTCGGTAATGGTGAAAAGACGTCCATCCCGCCAGTATCTTTGAATAGGATATTCCATCATATATCCATAGCCTCCGTGTATCTGCATGGAATCAGAGAGGATCTTCTGTAGTGTCTCCGCAGTGAAAAGCTTTACCATAGAAGATTCCTTTCTCACATTTTTCCCCTGATCGTACATCCAGGCAACGCGATAGGTGTATGAACGCATAATATCTATATTCGTGGCCATCTCAGCCAGTTTGAAACGGGTTGCCTGGAATTTGATAATGGGTTTTCCGAATTGAACCCTTTCTTTGGCATACTGTACAGTCAGGTCATATGCTGCCTGCGCAGTACCTGTACAGCGGCTTCCATAGGTTATCCGGCCTGATATAAGCGTGTCGGTGATCATGTCAAATCCCCCTCCCTCTTTTTCACCGATCATGTTTTTGGCCGGAACCAGGCAGTCTTCAAAGACCAGCTCACCGGTTTCAATAGAACGATTTCCCACCTTATCTAGCTTTCTGGACACACTGAATCCTGGGGTCCCCTTTTCCACAACAAAGAGGTTAATCCCCTCACCCCGTTTAGTTGGGTCAGTATAGGCAGCCAGGAGCACGTAGTCACAGATAGGGCCATTGGTAATAAATATTTTGGTTCCGTTTATTATGTAGCTGTCACCATCACGTACGGCTCGGGTTTTGATAGACGCGGCGTCTGAGCCAGCGTCAGGCTCCGTGAGGCCAAATGCCCCTATCTTCTCTCCCTTGATGGCTGGGACAAGAAACCTTTGCTTCTGTTCCTCGGAGCCAAAGCGATAGATGGGCTGGGTACAAAGACCGCCCTGGGCCATAAGTGAGGCAGCAATGCCGGCATTGACCTTATTCAACTCTTCCATCATAATACATTCTGTAATCTTATCGCCACCGCCGCCTCCCAGTTCTATGGGGTACCGTGGACACAAAAATCCCTGCTCCCCCATTTTTTTAAAAAGTTGCTGGGGAAAGACATTCTGCTCCTCTGCCTCGTCCACTAAAGGGGCAATCTCCTTCTGGGCGAAGTCTCGAATTGCCTCCTGAAAAATACGGTTTTCCTCTGTCAGCTCAAAATCCATAGTTGTTTTTCCTCCCTATTTTTAAAATATTACAGCAATAGCAGCTTATTCCGACCAAGTCGTGCTCTCCGAGGCGTAGGCTCTATGAGCCGAAGGCCAGGGTGGGCCAGTGTTCCAATTGGGGCGAAGCCCCTAAGTTCTCATTCTTTATATTGATATTTGCCTGCCTCGGAGTAACCGCGCATTTCTCAGGTACATGCCTTCGGGATCAATCTGGTAGCGCAATATCTCCAACTCTTTTTCACTTGGAGGCATAAGGGGTTTGACATTGCTATCCACCTTTAGGTCCCACTGGACATTTTCTTTTACTTCCCGAACAGAGGCTGAAGGGTGATATGCTGTCAGAATCATCTCTCCCACTTCATCAAAATGAAACATGCCGAGGGTGGTTACCACTGCATAGGGACCTGTCTCCGACTTTAGGCCTGCCATAGTGCGGCTATCTTTCCCCGACAGGTAGCCAGGAGTGGTGATGAAATCAACTTTCTCTGGGAACCGCCTTTTATCATGTTCCACAATAATGATTGTCCTGGATGCCAGGCTTCCAAAATCGCACGCACCCCCACTCCCTGCAAGTCGCATCTTGGGGGAAGCATAATCCCCAATACACGTGGTATTAATGTTTCCATAACGATCAACCGAAGCGGCTGATAAAAGCCCCATATCAGCTTTGCCGCCATGGAGAACCATTCCCAATGTGTCAAGGGAATTCCCTAATAGAACACAATTCGCATTAACGACAGGATCACCCGTGAAAAAAGGAATACGATCAGGGATCTTACCGAGGACAGCACCCCCCTCGAAACAGATGGCTATATCCGGGGCATGAAGAGATTTAGCCAGTAAAGATGCAATTACAGGCCACTGGGTTCCGACCATTAACACGCTACCATTCTTTATCAATCTGGCTGCGGACACTATCATCTGTTCGACTGCCGTGGCTGATTCCGCCCTTTCATTCATATCAGACCTCAAAATGACGGGTATGTTTGCCATAAGAAACAGGCTCTGAGGTGAAGGTTTCCGGACGGAGACTTTCCAGCCTTTTGGCCCCAAGCACACTTAGATACTCCTTCCGGTCTCGAACTCCATACACCCATTTTTTCAGAAAGCCCTGAAACAACTCCTCAGTATGGGTTTCTCTCTCATAGTAGGCAAAATATAGCCAGTCCATATCATAGTATCCAGCCATGGGATGAGGATGACTTCCCCATGGTTCATCCACGACAGCATGTACGCGGAATGCGGGTACCAACGTTCGATTCGGATCCCGCATAACAGTATCAGTATCTACAATCTCTTCTGCACAGATGATTATCTTTTGACAGCTTTGCAGGCCATAACGACTTTCTCCCAACATACCCCAGGCCTGGGCATTGCCATGAGGGTCAGATCTTTGGACCTGGATTATACCCACATCGTGCTTAATGGGTGGCACGAGACAGATCCGCTCACCGGTAAAAGGGGATTTTTCGAACCGTAACCTGTTCTTTGCTCCAGTATCATTTTGTTCCCAATCAAACCCTGATCCCAGCATGGTTTTGGTGGCAACATAGGGCAAATCCAGAGAACCGGCAAAGTAGGCTAAGTTCAGGCCTAAAAGGGAATATTCCTCCACCTCTACCTTATGGGGAATTTCCTGGGTTAAAGCGCGAACAAAACAGTGTGCCGTAGTTGGCAAGGGATTCCAGGTGAAGGAGGTAATGAGGTGCTTAATTACGCCTGCCCCTATCATCTGATCTACAAGGTTCATACCTGCACACTTGGAAAGGGTCAGATCTCTTTTGCCCTGCCTTATAATTTCATGGGCTGCGGCAAAGGGCTCCTGTTGAACAAAGCCTCCCAGAAAAAGAACATCTCCGTTGCTCACATGCTGCTCTATGGCATCTGACATGGACATGAGCTTTTTCTTCTCTGACATGGCAGTTCCCTTACCTCTGATTGGGTGCCTCGGGATTTCCACAACTCATTGAGATCAACTCACATATTCATCTCTGAGAACCCGTTTTAACAGCTTTCCTGAAGGAGTATAAGGAAGTTCATCCACAAAAGTAACCACCTTGGGTTTCTTATACGAGGCCAGCCTCTGTGCGACGTAATCCATAATATCTTCTTTGGTGACCCTGGCCTTCTCCTTGAGGACCACATAGGCCACGATTTTTTCCCCCCAGTCGGGATCTGGTGCACCAATTATCGCCACATCATACACATCAGGATGATTGTACAGCACCTCCTCAATCTCGGCTGGGTAGATATTGACCCCACCAGAGATGATCATGTCCACGGCCCGGTCCACGATATAGTAGTATCCTTCCTCATCCACCCTGGCCATATCACCTATTGTAAAGTAGCCGTTGTGGTAGCACTCCTCGGTGGCCCCTGGATTTTTGTAGTAGCCATCTAACAAAAAATCGCTCTTTGTGTACATGATCCCAACTTCTCCAACTGGGACCTCATTCTTATTCTCATCGAGTAGTTTAATATCGTTCCCCATAGCCGCCTTTCCACAACTCCCGGGTTTTCTGAGTTGATCCTCAGGCCTCAGGTAGGTGACACAGCTATTTTCCGTTGCCCCAAAGAATTCAAATATCTTGCCCTCTCCAAAAAAATCGATGGCCTTTTTTTTCAGGGGAAAGGGGAATAACTCTCCCCCAACGGTCATAACCCGTAAGGAGGAGGTGTCATAGCGATTTCTCACCTTGGCTGGCAGATTTACGATCCGATTCAGCATGGTGGGGACAGCCCATGTCGTGGTTACCGCATGTTCCTGAATGAGGCGGAGAAAATCCTCGGCATCAAACCTGGGCATGATGACCACCGTATTTCCCAATATCAGAGAAAACAGGGCCCACGCATAAGGGGCTGCGTGATAAAGGGGGCCAGCCACAAGGTGCGTATCATCGTAGGTGGATTCAAAGTTATAGGCATATCCGAGCAAGCTATTCAGTCGGTTTTTGCTTTTTCTAAAAACACCTTTTGGCCTTCCCGTTGTGCCAGAGGTATAAACCAATGAAGAGGCCACCCCACGGGAGTCTGTTTCCACCTGAGGGGGTGTATCAGCGGTCTTTCTCACAAGTTCATCGAGATCCAGAACACCTGGTGATGGAGATCCTCCAGAGCAAATATATGTCAAAGAGGGCACAGTGAGCTTGGATTTTGCCGCACCAAGCACCTCTTCAAATTCATGACCATAAATCAAGAGCTTAGACTCTGAATCATTTATGATGTAGGCCAGCTCGTCTTCCTTGAAACGATAGTTGAGGGCAATAGGGGTAACAGCAATCTTCCCCGCCGAACTCCACGCCTGTAGTATCTCTGGGCTGTTGTGCAGTAGGACGGCGATACGATCTCCTGGCTCGATACCAAGTTGCAAAAGGGCATTGGCCAGGGCATTGGTCCTCGCATCCAGCTCCTTATAGGTGACAGCGACATCATTCATAATAAGGGCTGGCCTGTTAGGACTCCTTCGGGCATGGGTGGCAATGCCCAGCCTTTCTGGGTCAAACTTCCTCGTAAAATCGATCATAGGCATCCCCCCGTGCTGTTAGATCGACCTCCAACTTTAGGTCACTTCAGGCACTGCCCTACTCTACCCCTTCTCATTGCCAAAAATGGCCACAGCACTGATCTGTGGTGGACCTCCGAAGGTGTGAGAAAGACCCAGTCTCGGATTCTTGATCTGTCGTTCCGGGAGATCCGCCTTGCCCTGCAATTGTTTATAGACCTCGTAGCTCATGCGCAGGCCGCTCGCCCCTATCGGGTGTCCGAAGCATTTCAGGCCACCGTCTGTATTCACCGGCAACCCTCCCTCCCGGGTAAAAAAGCCTGAATCAACATCCTCCTTTGCTCTTCCCCTGGGGCTGAAGCCAAAATCTTCATAGATCAACAGTTCGGTAATGGAGAAGCAGTCATGCACCACGGCCACGTCCAGCTCCTCACGGGGATTCTTGATCCCTGCCATCTCGTAAGCCTTATGGGAAGATGTGAGCAGAGAATCAAAGCTGGTCCAGCTAAATCCCGGTCTAAAGTGAGGCAACATGGAATCTATGGAGATGCCAAATCCTTTAAGGTAAATGGGGTCTGGCCGGAAATCTTTGGCTCTCTTGGCTGAGGTAATAATTGCACAGGCAGCACCATCGCTGTTGCCGCAGCAATCAAAAAGACCTAACGGCCACGCGATAACCGGGGCATTGAGCACCGTCTCCACGGTAATCTTGTTATGAAAATGGGCCTTAGGGCAGAGGCTCCCATTGTCGTGGTTCTTGACCTCTATCTTGGCCAAGGTCTCCCTGCCCTCCCTATCACTGAGGCCATAGGTCTTAAAATAACGCTGGGCGATCAGCCCAAAAGAGCCCGGAGCCGTCCTTCTAGCCTCATAAACCGGATGCATTCCTCTACCGGTGCCCAGGCCAGGGTATCCTGTATCTTTGAGCTTCTCCACCCCGAGGGCCATGACCATGTCATAGGCCCCGGAGGCGACAGCCATAGCGCCCTCAATCAGGGCAATGTGAGCGGATGTGCACCAGTTTTCATTTCGGATGATAGGGATATTCCCCAGTTTTAGAGAGTCGGCAGCTATTGTTCCCGAAACCCCAATAAGCGCAGACATGACCGTTGAAAACCAACACGCCTCGATGTCCTCCTTGCCAATACCTGCGTCCTCATAGGCCTCATACGCGGCTTCAATGGCCAGGTCCTCCGTTCCCTTATCCCAACGCTCACCAAACTTGCTACATCCCATTCCGATAATGGCGACTTCATCTTTTATACTCCCCATTATTTATTCCCTCCTTTTCTCACTGGCCTACATTTCCAAAAGTAGTTATGCATGCCGGCACCATCATATATCCTTCTGAAAGTGAGACCAACTTGCATGCCCACCTTCACCTCAGATGGGAGACAGTCTGTCATCATGCCGTAAAACCGAACCTTAGCTTCCCCTAGTTCTGCTACGGTTTGAACGACAACCGGATCATCACTCCTGCCGGCAAGATTGTCTAAAGTAAAGGTAAAAACCTCCCCTTCTAAATCTGAGATTGAAACCTCTTCAAAATTGTCCTTTGAGCTACAATTGTAACAAACACGCTGTATAGGATAGGTAAGGGTACCACAGTTCCGGCACCTGCTACCGTGGCACCTGATAATGCTGTTGCGGTCCCGCCAGCTGACTGTGGCCGATGGAAAGAGACGAAAAGGTTCACCTGGAACTGTTTCAACCAGACCCTTATAGCTCAAGAATTGGGCATAAGAGGGGAGCATCAATTTTTGATCTAGATAATCCTTCAGCTTACGCTGGTTTCTCTGCTTTTTAATCTCTTCGGTCACCTTAAATATAATCGCATCGGCACCGTCAGCATAAGACGCCAGCAGCACGGTATCTCCAGGGCTTGATTCTTCAAGGGCACCTACCAACATCAACAGGGAATGGGCAGTGCCGCAGTATCCAACGTGAGAGAGCAAAGGATCCTGTACCTGTGTCTTCACGTCGAACCCGAGTTCCCCGGCTAACCTCCTGTGCGTGCGAATATCCGGGGCAGGTAAAACGGCCTTGGATATATCCTTCGGCTCAAGATCGTATTTCTTCAAAATCCCGGTGACGACCTCTTTCATATGGCTGGTATAGCCTTCGCCCAGAATAAAGCGCCCTTCCCATGTCCTGACAAACGTATCCTCAGGGTTTCTCCAGACATCTATCATCTCATTGCATATTGAATAACTGCCCTCAAGGGTGGCCAATACATTCTCTTTGCTCACCAATACCGCTGCTGCGCCATCGCCGAAGGCCTGTTCCTGGTCCGACCTTGGATAGCCGATCCGAGAATCGGCTGCTGCAACCAACACATTGCTCATGGAGCCACTCTTGACCGAATCAAAGGCTGCCTTGAGAGCCCCTGTTCCAGCCCTCAGCGAGTGAGCAAAATCGGCTGTGGTTATCTCCCGTTTCAAATCCACCGCAGCGGCAATCAACGCGGAGTTCATCTTTTCTTGATACGGAGCGCTGGTGGTAGCAAAAAAGAGCCCTTCTGTTACCTCTTTTTTTTGCCCTATCAGGCAATTTCTGGATGCCTCTACAGCCATGGTAATGCAGTCTTCATCATTGTTGGACACACTTCTTTCCCCGCCAATGGAAGTCCTGCCCCATATATTGGCAATGACACCCCGATCCAATCTAAAAGTGGGTATGTAGCTCCCGCACAAAGCAATTCCAACCGTATTCATATAACCTCCTGCCTTTTAGGATTTTCTATCTTTGCCGTTGACAATGCACTCAATATAAGCTAATCGGGATTTACTGCAAATCTAGTCAATAAATTAGTTAAATTCTGGATTAGATGTCAAGAGAATACCTGCTAACGTTTCATTTCTTGGAGAAAAGGAGGGTGGGTTATGGAACCAGAAAGGGTTCAGGTTGAGATTTTCCAAAAGGTGTGCATTCTTACCATGAATAATCCCCCTGCAAATGCGCTCAGCCCCGAGTTCAGAAACGAGGTTGCATNTAAGCTTGGTGAAATCTCGAAAAATGATGGTGTATGGACCCTGATTATAACGGGCGCTGGTGAAAAGTTCTTTGCCGCCGGTGCCGATATCCCAACCCTTGTCAAACTTGACCGTACTGCCGGTCTGGAACGAGTTCAGAAGGCGCGCGAGTTCTACGGTGGAGTAGCCTCTTTTGAAAAGCCCGTGATTGCGGCTATCAACGGAATATGCATGGGTGGTGGGTTGGAGCTGGCCCTGGTCTGTGACATCAGAATAGCTGCAGAGCATGCCAGGCTAGGGGTGCCTGAGGTCAATTTAGGGCTCATCCCGGGCGCTGGAGGAACCCAGCGATTGCCCCGAGCCATAGGGCCGGGCTGGGCAAATTATCTGTTGTTAACTGGCGAGGCCATCCCTGCCGATAAAGCCCTGGAAGTCGGATTGGTTCAAGAGGTCGTTGCTTTTGACCTTCTAAGGGAAGCGGCGCTTAGACTCGCGGATAAGATCAATAGCAAGGGACCGTTGGCTGTCAGGGCAGCTAAAAGGGCATCCTCCAGAGGCCTCCAAAAACCCTTGGAAAAGGGGCTGGATATGGAGAATGAAGCCTTTGCCGAACTCTGCGCTACACAGGATAAAAACGAGGGCATAGCAGCCTTCCTGGAAAAGAGAAAACCCCAATTCCAGGGGAAATAGAGGAGCAATCAACCATCGTCGGCCCTGGAGAGTTTTTTCTTGACAGCCATCCCGAGGCTTAATTACTAGTAAAGAATATACGACCGTTCCATAACTTAGCACCAAAGGACACGGTGATACTTTAGAGGCTACGGAAAGGTCTCGATGTAGTCACCTGCTAAGAAGGTATCTTTGGCGAATATCTGAGAAATAGACTTTGTTTAATTCCCTCAAGATTTAGTTTCAAGGAGGAGCCATGCTCACCAGAGATCTGTTTAGGGCGCAAGTCGAAAAAACACCAGANGCAGTGGCCCTGGTTTTCAAAGAAAAAGAAACCACCTGGCGAGAGATCGATTCCTTGAGCAATNGATNTGCCCAGGGAATGCTGGAGTTGGGTCTAAAAAAGGGGGATCGAGTTGCTGCCTTGCTTACCAACTCCCTTGAATTTATCGTTACCTACCTCGCCNTACTGAAGGGTAGAGGGATATTTGTCCCACTGAACTTCCAGTTGACCGCCTCCAATATCGAATACGCCCTCAATCACTCGGAATCAAAGATCTTGGTTTGTGATGATGAATTTGTCTCTACCATTAAAGAGATCTCACCCAAATTAGGCGCTATTCAGCATGTAATTACCCTAGGAGATAAGGATTCACGCGATGGGGTACTTTCCTTTAAAGAGGTTCTGTCCAGGGGAAAGGATATTGAGCCATCGATTCCTCTCAATGATGATGACACCGCTATTCTCCTTTACACAGCCGGGACAACCGGAGAGCCCAAAGGTGTTGTCCATACCCATTTCAACTGTAGCTTTGTGGCCAAACATTGGGCCCGAGTATTTCATATGGGCCCGGGAAAATCAGCATTGTTGGTGTTGCCTCTTTTTCATTCCTTTGCGATTCACTGTGTGACCCTCCCTGCTTTGATTTCAGGCGCCAGGATCATTATGACCGAAAAGTACCGCACCCAATGGGCCTTAGAGGCAATACAAAAATACAGTGTAAATATCTTAGCCCTGGTGCCCGCAATGGCCACCATGATCATTAATCACGAAGATTTTCCCAGATACGATTTGTCCAGTCTGGAAATCGCGTTGATAGGAGGGGCCATTGTCCCCTTTGAATTGCTCAGGGAATGGCGCGGCGCATTTCCCAAATTGGAGATCATTAATGGATATGGACAAACCGAAAGCTGTCCATGTTGCGCAGGTCTGTGGGATGTAGATATCCTGGAAAAACCGCGCTCTGTAGGAAAACCGTGGGATGTAGTAGAGCTAAAAATCCTGGATGACCAGGGAGGGGAACTTCCTCCCGGAGAGACAGGCGAGATTGTGTATCAAGTACCTTCGGTCATGAAGGAATACTATAAGGCCCCCGAACTTACGGCCCAAACAGTACGGAATGGATGGCTCTACAGCGGAGACTTGGGATACGTGGACAGCGACGGATATGTGTATATCGTGGATCGGAAAAAGGACATCATCATCAGGGGTGGGGAGAATATCTCCTCTATGGAAGTGGAGGAGGTATTGCACAAGCATCCAGGGGTCCTTGAGGCCAGTGCCATAGGGGCCCCAGATGCAGTCTTGGGTGAGACGGTGATGGCCGTGGTGGTTAAGAAGCCAGGGTATGATCTATCCAAGGAGGCCTTGATTCAGTTCTGTGAGGAACATCTGGAACGTTTTAAGGTTCCCACGCATGTGGAGTTTGTGGACGAATTGCCCCGGAACCCAGGGGGAAAGGTCTTGAAAAGAGAGTTGAAATCAAGATACTTTGGTCCCATTGACAGTTAAACCTATCGAAATTTCTATCCTGCCGGCAGATGCCAGAGTAACTCTCCCTCAGCTTTTTAAGGCCAATTTAGTAGAGTGATCGGGAATAGGCGAACAAATAAAGAGTGTTCAAAGTGGTGAGGACCTGGTGGGTGGCACGCAAGCTGCACCTCTCCACTGTGAAGGGCAAGGGCACTATTTAGGGAATTAATCGAATAAATTAATTGGACGGGGGGCTAAGATGGAGTTTGAACAAATTCTGTATGAGGTGGATGATCGAATTGCCACGATTACACTGAATCGTCCGGAAAGACTTAATGCCTGGACAATCGTCATGATGGATGAACTTATCAAGGCCTTTGATATGTCGGATACGGATGACAAGGTGCGTGCTATCATCGTGACCGGGGCTGGCAGGGCCTTTTGCGCCGGGGCGGACCTGGACCCCAGCAACCTCGCCAGGGGGCGTCAAGATTTACCACCTGATGAAGTGCCTCGCGACACCGCGGGTCAGTTCACGTTGAAGGTCTATAACATAAAAAAGCCGGTAATCGCCGCAATAAACGGTCCCGCTGTCGGTGTGGGCACTACAATGACCTTGCCCATGGACATTCGTATCGCCTCAGAAACGGCCAAGATGGGATTCGTTTTCAACCGGCGTGGTATGGTGCCCGAAGGATGCAGCACCTGGTTTTTGCCGCGCATCCTAGGGATGAGTCGGGCTTCGGAATGGATCTTGACCGGAAGGGTGTTTTCCCCCCAAGAGGCACTTCAAGGTGGGTTGGTGAGCCAGGTGTTGCCACCAGAGAGGCTGCTGCCGACCGCGCGGGAACTGGCGCTGGAAATCGTGGACAATACCTCTGCCATCTCTGTGGCCCTTTCCAGACAGATGCTTTGGCGCATGCTGGGCGCGGACCATCCAATGGAGGCCCACAAGATAGAATCCAAATGCCTCCACTATATGTTTCAATCGCCAGATATTCAAGAAGGGGTGGATTCTTTTCTGCAAAAACGGCCTCCAAGATTTCAGATGAAGCCGAGCAAGGATATGCCGGATTTTTATCCGTGGTGGACTGATCGTCCTTACCAAGAGCATTAGGCAGCAACTTTTGACGCCGAGCCCTCAACCATGGCTGTGGGGATTTATCTTTCCCAGGGCGGATGGGAGGGAAACTTGAAACTGCGATGCCGGAAAAAACGGGCCAAGAGAAACCAATGATCGGATAATTCCTATTTTGGATCTGCTTAGGAGCGGTCTATATGTCGGTGTGTATAGAATTTGCAAAGAATTCTCCATGAAGTGCTAAAGAAAAGGTAACTTATGGGCCTGACACCCTGGAAGGCTTGCTTATGGCTATCTCATATGGTGCGTGCTACCTCATAGGCATCCCATATTGCGCCCATTATATTACGAGCTTCTCTTGCGTCTCCTATCAGGTAAAGATTCGGCGTCTTGCCTGCCAGGGCACTATAGAGTTGTTTGTCGGATTTTAGGCCCAGACAGAGCGTGATGGTATCGGCCTTGAGACGCTCCTCCTGAGCGGACGGACCCATCAAATGCACGCCATCATCGGTGACTTCAGTAAGCTGTGTGCCGGTCATAATTGCCACCTTATTGAACGCAAGCATATCCAAAAGCATACTTTTCGTTACGTGTGGCACGGGAAGGCTTCCAGCCATCAGGTCCTTGAGCATCTCAACAATTGTGACGCGCTTTCCCTGCTGGGCCAACCAAACGGCTGTTTCGCAACCTACCAACCCACCGCCGACAACTACGACCCTGTCACCAGGCTGTTTTGTTCCCAACAGAACCTCGGCGGCAGTTGCGACTGCTTCTCTCTGTAGTCCAGGAAGGGAAGGAATAATTGGTTTAGCCCCGTTTGCGATAATAACCACATCGGCCTTCTCGGCATCAATTAGACTCGGGGTGACTTCGTATCCCATTCTGATCTCCACACCGAGATCCTGTACCTCTGTATCGTACCATTGTAGTAGAGTTTGAAGGTCTTTCTTGAAAGAAGGTACTGATCCCGGAACCAGATAGCCACCCAGCACATCAGTCTTTTCATAGAGGGTAACCCGATGTCCGCGGAGGGCCGCGGTTCTTGCAGCTTCCAAACCGGCAACACCACCTCCGGCTATGATTACCTTCTTAGGTACCTCGGCCCTCTGTATAGCGTATGTTCTCTCACGTCCTGCACTGGGGTTGACAGCGCAGGAGAGAGGCTTCCCAGAAAATATCCTGCCTAGACAGCCGTCAAGGCAACCAATGCACGGACGAATCTTTTCTGTTCGGCCTTCTTCGACTTTTCGTACCCAGAAGGCGTCGCTAAGCAGGCCGCGGCCCAAGGCAATCATATCAGCCTTTCCCTGTTCAAGTATTTCTTCTGCAAGCTCCGGCCTTGCAAGTCTCCCAACGGTGATGACCGGTATCTTAACAACTTTCTTGACCTCTGCCGCCATATCTGCCATGCAACCATGTGCCTGATACATTGGTGGATGCGACCAATAATGGCTGTCATAACAGCCCGCATCCACGTGAAGTGCGTCAAAACCAGCTTCCTCAAGCATTTTCGCCATTTCAAGGCCTTCTTTGATATCCCTGCCGGCCTCTGTATAGTCTTCCCCTGGAAGGGCCCCCATATTCAGTCCCTTGATGTAGTGTTTCAGTCCGAACCGGTATTGAACAGGGAGGTCTTTGCCTGCTTTCTGCTTGATCTCATTGAGGACCTCTATTGGGAGCCTAAGTCTTCCGGCAAGGTCGCCCCCATATTTATCCGTTCTTTTATTCCATCAAAACCAGCTTCCTCAAGCATTTTCGCCATTTCAAGGCCCTCTTTGATATCCCTGCCGGCCTCTGTATAGTCTTCCCCTGGAAGGGCACCCATATTCAGTCCCTTGATGTAGTGTTTCAGTCCGAACCGGTATTGAACAGGTAGGTCTTTGCCTGCTTTCTGCTTGATCTCATTGAGGACCTCTATTGGGAGCCTAAGTCTTCCGGCAAGGTCGCCCCCATATTTATCCGTTCTTTTATTCCAGATAGCNGTNGTGAATTGGTCAAAGAGATACCCTTCGTGACCATGAAGCTCTACACCATCAATTCCAGCCCTCGCCAAGATTCGGGCAGCGGCACCGAAGCGTTCGACCAACTTTTCCACTTCCTGGGTTTTAAGTGCCCTACAGATTATGTCCGGTTGCCAGTAGTATGGAATAGGAGAAGCTGAGATTGGCTGTTCAATGAGCCTCAGTGATCTTGTCACCCGACCGAAACCTGCTGTGAGCTGCACAAATATTCTTGCTCCAAGTGCATGTACTGCCTCAGCCAGCTCTGCGAATGGTGACATCGCTTCGGGTGAGACCAAAAATACACCGGCCCCTACCTTTTCAATATCATTTTCTACCTTAAATACACTGGATATTATTAACCCTACACCGCCTCGGGCCCTCTCAATGTAATAGTCTATCGCCCTTTGTCCGGGGCTGCCGTCCGGATTCAACAATCCTACAATCCCCATGGGCGCCATTGCCACTCGGTTTTTGATCTCAACCTTGCCAATCTTGATTGGCTCCAAAATCCTACTGAAATTATTGGACATGTTTGACACCTCCTAAGCGAGATCTATCATGTCGCCAAAGGTGGTAATCCCGGAAGACCGATACATAGGGGTTTGAAAAGGTGGAGATGGCAAGGGGCATTCCCGGCTCAATCGATCCTATGGTCGTATCAAAAATGCTCCTCGATGACTTTTAGAAGGCCTCCTCCCGCATATCGAGGATGCTCCGATCCCATGTGGAGATTGTCTGTGCCAGGGCATCTACCTGAGGCAGGAGGTTGGAAACCCCAAACCGTGCCGTAAAGATCTTCCCCTGATAGAAGTCCCGATCCATCTCGGATGTCTGAGGGGCATTAAGGAGGGAGTCTGCGACCACCGCTGATTTCAGGAGCATCCAGGTACAGACGATATGGCCGGAGAGGTCCAGGAACGGCTTGGCAACAGAAAGGGGAAGCCCCGGGTCCTCTTTGCTTTTTATGGAAAAGGACTTTGCCACCTCCACCATCTTTCCCTTTGCCCTTTCCAGTTTCCCGATCGAGGGACCCAGGACAGGGTGTCGAAGATTCGCCTGGATGAAGCCATCCATCTCTTGAATAAGGTTCTGAAAGAGCTGGCCTCCCTTGATATTGAGTTTTCTTCGCTGGAGGTCAATGGCATGAATCCCGCTGGTACCCTCGTAGATGCAGGACACCTTCAGATCTCTCAGGTATTGCTCCACGTGATAGTCCTTGATATATCCGTACCCACCCATGCTCTGGATCGCTGTCTCAGCTACCCTGAAGCCCATGTCGGTTGCATAGGCCTTGCAGATGGGCGTGAGGATCTCTACAAGATCTCGGTAGTATTCCCTTTCACTCTCATCACCGACTGCCTTTGACAGATCAATGTAAAGGGCTGTCTGGATAATAAGCCGCCGGCACCCTTCCACCACGGTTTTCATAAACAGGAGGTTTCGCCGGATATCTGGATGTTCAATGATGGGGACCTGAACAGGGGGATCCCCCTTCTGTCTCCTGTAAGACAGACCCTGGATTCGATCTCTCGCAAAGGATAGTGCGATCTGGTAGGCGGCTGCGGCCTGACCGACCCCTTGGGCGCCTGTGGCCAACCTCATTTCGTTCATCATGTGAAACATGAGGGACAATCCCTGTCCCTCCTCACCCAGCAACCACCCTTGGCATTCGTCGTGATCACCGAAGTGCAAGGTTGCTGTTGGGGCCCCATCCCACCCCATCTTGCTTTCGATGCCGCTACAGTGCACATCGTTTAAAGGACCAAGGGTTCCATCCTCGTTAACACGGTATTTGGGCACAATGAAGAGGCTAATCCCCTTGTAGCCACTGGGAGCACCCTCAATGCGGGCGAGGACACAGTGTATGATGTTTTCGGAAAGATCGTGCTCTCCTGTCCCAATAAAGATCTTTGTTCCCTTGATCATGAAGGCCTCACCATTTCTTTTGGCGCGAGTGGTTATATCTGCAAGGTAGGACCCCGCCTCGGGCTCGGTGAGGCACATGGTGCCCGTAAATGTCCCCTTTACCATCTTGTCCAGAAAGTGTCGTTTCATCGCCTCGGTGCCAAAGTTCCCGATCAGATGGAGTGCGCTGGAGCTCAAGGAGGAGAAGGCNTAGAACCCCCCGCAGGCCCCATTGAATATCTCTGTGATAGCCATCCCNAGGCTNTCGGGAAGGCCCCAGCCTCCAGAGGCTTTGTCCAGGGTACCGGGAATCCAGTGNGCATCAGCGTACTTTTTGAAGGCCGAATGAAAGGCAGGGGGCATGGTNACCTTNCCGTCCCGGTATTGAGGATGGGTTTGATCCACCACCCTGTTGAGAGGAGACAAGACCTCTATGGCCATGCGCTCACCTTGGGACAGGAGCATCTCCATCTCATCGCGACTGAGATGGTGAAATCGTTCGAATTTCAAGAGGTCCTGAATGCGAAACAGATCAAAGAGGGCAAATCGGATATCCCTCGAATCGATGGAAAAGGTAGTCGATTCATGGCTCATTGGGTTCCTCCATTGGTCTATGCAAATGCCTTAAGAAAATCTTTTCTCCCTCTGTAACTATCCAGCCACCAAGGCACCAAGGCACTAAGATTAGGGGATTATTCTTTTCGTACCCTTTTTGATGATCGCCTAAAACTCATATCTATTCTTTGTGTCTTGGTGTCTTCGTGGCTACCTGAACAGGTACTTTCCTCTAGAGAATGCTTCTTCCCCCATCCACATAGATTGTCTGTCCTGTAATAAAACCTGATGCATCTGAGGCGAGAAACACTACAGGGCCTATTATATCCTTGGGTTCACCGATCCTTTTCAGGGGCGTGAAAAATAGAATCTTCTGCAACAGTTCTTGATCGCTCAAACGGTCCTTTGCCAAGGGAGTTGCAAAATATCCAGGTGCGACGGCATTGACATAGATTCGGTAGGGGGCCAGTTCCTCGGCGAATGCCTTGGTGAACATGATGACCCCACCTTTGGTTCCAGCATAAACCGAGTTGGGGATGCCGGCCCGGAGAAGAAGCCCTCCTACAGATCCGATGTTGATGATCTTGCCACCCCCCCTGTTAATCATCTCCTTGGCAACGATCTGGCTGGTGAAATAGAGGCCCCTGAAATTCAGATTGGAGATAAGATCAAAGTCTTCAGGAGTAATCTCGAAAACAGGCTTGTGCACGTTCACGCCGGCGTTATTGACCAGGCAATCGATGCGGCCAAAATGTGTAATGGTTTTCCGAACCATCTCTTCAATTGAATTAATCTGTGATACATCCGCCTGAATGGGAAGTGCTTTACGGCCCATTTCTTCAATCTCCTTGGCAGTTTGTGTAACGCCTTGAAAATTACGGGCAACAACCGCTACGTCTGCACCCGCATGGGCGAGCCCAAGAGAGATCCACTTTCCCAAGCCTTTGGAAGCACCAGTAACCAGCGCAATCTTTCCGTCCAGGGTCATTTCGGGATATTCCACTTTTTCCATGGTTTTTCCCTCCCAGTTCAATCAATAAGGTGTGTGTTCTTTTGTAAAGCCTTTTCGGAAAGTTTAAAAGGCAGTAATGGCTTCGCAAACATTATCGCTACCAATCCAGCCCCTATAAGATTGGTCAGCATTCCAGGCATAAATATGAGAAAGCCCCCAACCAGGGACAGGGCCCTACTGAAGATCCCCAGCCTCCCCACCCCAACGAGATAGCCCTCGATTCCTGAGGCGAGGAAGATCACCCCAATAGCTCCGGTTCCTATGGTTTTGAGGATCTCGAAGGCGCTCCCATGAAGGATAAGGGCAGGTTCGAAGACCACAAAGAAGGGTATAAGGTATTTGACCGCCCCCAGACGCACCGCCTGCAAGGCCGTGATCATAGGTTTTGCCTCGGCAAGGGCTGCCGCAGCATAGGCCCCTATGGCCACCGGTGGGGTTATAAATGATAGCATCCCGCAATAAATAAGGAAGATATGGACCGCCAGAGGATCAAACCCCATCTGAACCAGAGCAGGAGCCAGGAGAACCGCCAGGAGCAGATAGCAGGCAGTTATGGTAAGTCCCATCCCCAGGATGAAGCTGGCGATAGCGCCGAATCCCACCAGCAAAAACATATTCCCCCCTGCCAGGTCTATTAAGTCCGTGGAGAGGGTCTGGGCCGTTCCGGTGAGGAGGAAGGAACCGATCAAAAGCCCTATAGAGCTCAGGATCCCGGTTATTTCCCCTAAGACCCTGCCAGTCCTCTCCAGGAAATCGAGGAAGCCTTTGAAGTCGAGCCTGGTCTCCTTCCTTATCATAGTGAGCAAGAGCAGTGGTATGGTGGCATAAAAGGGGGCCTGGGCCTCCCGGCGGAGCACGAAGAGAATGTATATCAACACCACGAACGCAAAGATGTAAAACCACCCCTCCTTAATGGTCTGCCAGAGAGAGGGTAGTTCCTCCCGGGGAAGCCCCTTGAGCCCTGCCTTGGCAGAATAACCGTCAACCTGAATAAAGAGCCCGAGATAGTAGAGTATGGAGGGGATGGCCGCTGCCAGGGCCACCCGGCCATAAGATATATTGAGAATGGAGGCCATGACAAAGGCCGCTGCCCCCATAATGGGAGGCATAAGGACACCTCCGCTGGAGGCACAGGTCTCTATGGCTGCCGCATAATAGTTCGGATAGCCTGACCTCTTCATGGCAGGGATCGTGAAGGAACCCGTGGTGATGACATTGGTTATCACGCTCCCGCTTATTGAGCCCACCATGGCGCTGCTTATCACGGAGACCTTCGCCGTCCCCCCCCTCACCATCCCCATGATGGAAAGGGCGAGGTTGAGGAAGAACTTCGCCGCCCCTGTGGCTGTAAGGGCCACCCCGAAAAACATAAAGCCGATAAAGAGGTTCCCCAAAACCCGGGTGGGAAGTCCTATAACTCCCTCTGGCCCCATGATGTGATAGCCCACCACCCGGGTGAAGCCGAAGTTATTGCCATAGAAAAGCCCCGGCATATGGGTGGCAAAAAGGGGATAAAGGGAAAAGAAGAGGACGAGAGAGAAGAGCAACCACCCCACCGCTCTCCGCACTGCCTCGAGGACAAGGGCCCAGAAGATGATACCGAGCACAAAGGGAAATAGCGGAGGCGAAACCTCCCAACCCTTAAAGAGTACATCTTCCCCAGAGATGAAGAAATAAAGGGGGGCAATAAAACTTAGAAAGGTGAGGATCACCTCATACCAGGGAAACTTCTCTTTGGAGCGGGAACTTAAAGGGAAGTGAAAAAAGACCTGGGGGAGAAACAAGGCCAGGATAAGGTGGAGGTAGGCCGTCCCAACGACATACCCACCCCAGAGCGAAACTCCAATATGGAAAAGATAGATTACCGCTGAAGCTACCCCAAGGACGGTAAGGCCAATGGAACAGAAACGGGGGAAAGGGGAGAGAACCCGGTATCTTGCGATCCCTGGGACAGCAGGAGGCGTGCTCATTGCTGAGCCCCTTTCCCCTTTGACATGATCTACTTTGTGGGTTTCCACAACTTTATCCTACTATTCTCCTCCCTAAGGGCCTTGGCTTGCCATGCCTCATGCTCTGCCGTCCACTCACCTTTCTCTTTGGCATACCTTATAAGACCCGGATGAAAGGGGATGTAAACAGGCTTACCAAGATTCAGGGTATCCTTAAGGGTCCACTGCCCGGACGAGGGCTTCTTGACATCCTTATAGAGGTCGTATCCATCGACCATACCTTTCACTATGGTATAAATGGATTCCTCATCCACGGTATCGTAGCTAGTAAGGGTGTAAGGATAATAGGCGAGCCACTTGGGGCCTCCCTCCCCCAGTCCACCGTAGTCCGCCCAGATGGGAGAAGCCATAAAGGGAGCGAACTTCCTCATTCGGTCCCATGCCGCCTTGTCACCTGGGTCCATGGGGAGATATCGGAGCCCGTAGGGAGCGGCCTCCCATTCCTTTGTAAGGGGGGTCACTGGGCAGGCATGACAGGCATCCGCCTTGCCCTCCATCGTCATCTTGACACCAGCAATGTATCCCGCTGCCCGCAGCACCACCACATCATCCATGCTCAGGCCGCCGTAGGCGATGAACGCCGGAACGGTCAGGGAGAAAAGGCCGGGAGGATAGGCCACTTTTTTGCCTTTGAGATCGGCCCATGTCTTAATCCCGGAATTTGCCCTCAGTGCCATCCCGTGATGGATAATATTCCCAGCGAACACCAGGCGTATCCTCTGAGGTCCCCATTCTTTGGCCCCAAACTCTCCTTTGCCGTTGCTGACGAAATAAACCGTCGCAGCCGTGAGAATAGCCACCTGAGCCTGCCCTTTCTTCACCGGGAGGACCCTTCCCACATCGGTGTCGGCGGGGGTGGGTCTTGTCCTTATGCCTGTCTTTTTCTCGATGGCATTGGAGAAGCCTGTGGCCAAAATGGTTCCAAGGGATCCTATGGGATACGAGCTTATCGTAATGAACTTGGGGGCCTTAGCATTTGTGGGAGTTACAAAAGATACGGACGCTATAAGGGATAAAATGATAACTCCTATTCCAACTAAAAGCATCTTTTGTTTTTTCTTTGCCATGGTTGCTACCTCCTAATTAATCTAAAGAATTATTAATTTAAAGAAACTGACGACCTCCTTTGCCGAAACACTCCCGTCTTTTCACCTCCTTTCTGTGTGATTTTTCCTGTGCTGGGATGAAACATTATCCTTTAAGGGGTATTGAAATAGCCTAAGATGTGGGCACGGCTATGTACTGGTATCATAATACTATGGGCTCCAAAGTATCGTAAATGGACCTTGAGAGGGGGCATAATGGATTTTGAACGGATATTTTTTATCATCTCCTCAGAAAGGCTGTCAAGCTATTTTTCCCCAAAGCGGATCTGGAGAGAGAAGAGGAGAGGGGAGAGTCCCTGACCTGGCTCCCTGNGCGCATTTTACTTGACAACCATCCTGAGATCTAATTATTAGATTACTAATGAATAGTGCNANNANCTTCTTAAGAAAAATATCACTGGGGTAAGTGCAAGGATCTCTGGCAAGGGGCTTCAGAAACTTTATGGAAGATGGTGTAAAAAATGGATTTTGACTTTGGCGAGGATCTAGAGATATTAAGAGGGGAGATTCGTGAATTTGTAAANGAGGAGTTACCTCCAGGCTGGATTATGTACAGGCTGGAGGAGGAAAGCAGNGATGCGGATTGGGAATTTGCTATGTCTATCTCAAGGAAGCTTTCCAAAAGGGGCTGGCTTACCATGTCCTGGCCAACGGAATATGGTGGCAAGGGNGCCACGCTGTGGGAACAAATGGTATATAGAGAAGAAGCAGGATATTGGGGGATACCAGGCGTTTCAATGGGAATCGGNGGNGTTGACTGGGTTGGCCCTTCTCTTATGCTCTATGGCACTGATGAGCAGAAGGAAAAATATCTACCGCTCATTGCATCTGGTGAGCCGGATGGTGTNTGGTGCACTGGATACAGTGAACCCGATGCCGGTAGTGATTTTGCCAGTATTCGGACTCAGGCAGTAAGGGAGAAAGAGGGCTATGTCATCAATGGACAGAAGATATGGACAAGTGCTGCCCACCGTGCAAGATGGATGTGGCTCGCCGCTGTCACAGACCCAGAGGTATCTGTAAGACATCGTGGAATCAGCATTTTTATTGTAGATATGAAGAGCAAGGGGATTACAGTCAATCCCCTGATAAATTACACCGGATACCATATCTTTAACGAGGTGTTCCTGGATGATGTGAGGATTCCCCAAGAGAATTTGGTTGGTGAGGAGAATAGAGGATGGTATCAGTTGATGCACTCCTTATCATATGAGAGGGGAAGTATAGGTCCTTCGGCGTGTGGATTCAATAGAAGGATATTAGATGAGTTGGTTCAGTATGCAAAGGAGACCGGGCTTTTCCGAGACCCCAATATTCGGCACAGATTAGCTGATATGGCTATTGAGGTTGAAGTGGCAAAGATGTTTGTCTACCAGATAATCTGGAAGATGACCAGGGGAGATACCCTGGTTTACGAACCATCAATGGACAAAGTTTTCAGAGACCTACTCGCAGAGCGGCTTGCTACGACTGGAACGGAAATCTTAGGGGCCTACTCTCAGATTGATCCATTACACCGAGATTCAAAATGGACTAAACTCAGGGGTTGTGTGGAGGCTTTGTATTGGCTTTTTCCTGGCATATCAATCGCTGCGGGGACGGATGAAATAGAGAAGAATATAATCGGCCAATTCGGGCTCAAATTACCTAAATCATATTAAGGAGGCATATAGTAAAGATGGATTTGGGTTTTTCAAAGGATCAAAAGATGATCCAGACCTCGGTAAGGGAATTCTTGGAGATGGAATGCCCTTCAGATAAGGTGAGGGAGTTGGAGGAAGACGAGAAGGGATATGACCCAGAGATGTGGCAAACAATGGCAGAACTGGGGTGGATGGGTATCATCCTTCCAGAGGAATACAATGGAACAGAGGGGGATTTTATCGATTTAACGATTGTGATAGAGGAAATGGGCAGAAAGCTCCTACCCTCACCCTTTTTCTCTACCATAGCGCTCTGTTGTCTCCCTCTATTGGAGTATGGAAATGGTGAACAGAAGGAGAGGTTCCTCCCGAGCATAGCAGCTGGAGAGGAAATCTGGACCCTTGCACTCACGGAGTCATCTGCCACCTATAGGGCCTCAGAAATAAGACTCAATGCCACCTTGGAGGGGGAAGAGTATCTCCTTTCGGGCACCAAGGTGTTCGTTCCATATGCGCATGTAGCCGACTATCTCTTGGTAGTTGCGAAGGATCAAGATAGATTCACTGTCTTTATCGTGGATACCAAGACCCATGGTATAAAAGCAGAGCTAATCCCTACAACAGCCCATGACAAGCAGTGCGAGGTAACATTCGATGGTGTAAGAGTCCCCACAAGGAACATCCTTGGTGAGGCAGGCAGGGGATGGAATATAGTGGACTTTATTTTTCAGAGAGGAACCCTCCTGAAGTGCGCTGAGATGGTGGGTGGCGCTCAAGCCGCTTTAGAGATAACAAATGATTATGCCAAGAAGAGGATCCAGTTTGATCGGCCTATTGGTTCATTTCAGGCGGTTCAGCATAGATTAGCTGAGATGTATATTGATGTTGAAGGACTGCGATACCTTATCTATGAGGCTGCATGGGGGATAAGCAGTGGATCACCTTCTGACTTACTGATCTCTATGGCAAAGGCAAAGGCGAACGAGGTCTATCAGCGAACCTGTATTGAAAGCATCAAAGTCCATGGGGCCATCGGGTTCACGAGGGAGCAAGATATTGGCCTTTACCATCTGAGGACCAAAGCATCGCAGTTTGCCTTGGGCGACTCCAGTTTCCACAGAGAAAGGATAGCTACTGAATTGGAGCGTTATCAGCCTCCTGCATTGTGGTCTTCAGACACATGAGAAATGAAAGTAATATAAGAAAAACCGTAAGTGTCCAGGTAGCCACCAAGGCACCAAGACACAAAGAATAGACCTGCCCGCCATCGTCCCGCTCTGCGGGACTCAGGCGAGGCGGGCGGGTATGAGTTTTACCCCCTTATCTGAAAAGGAAGAACGCATTGCAAGAAAAACCGCTGATAGGGTATTAAAAGAACAATTCTGTAATCTTAGTGCCTTGGTGTCTTAGTGGCTGAATAGTCACCAAAAACCAAATAGAAAGGAGAAAAACAATGGATATCAGTAAAGTATTTGTCCTTGGTGCCGGAACAATGGGAAACGGAATCGCCCAGGTCTGCGCGCAAAGTGGAATTTCAGCAGTGATGTGTGACCTTTCCCAGGATCTTCTGGACAAGGCCGTCAAGAACATACACTGGTCAGTTTCGAAATTTATCGAAAAGGGCAAGATTTCCGAGGGCCTTGATACGGTTATGGGCCGGATTCAAACATCCACCGGTTATGATGCGGCTGGAGAAGCGGACCTGGTCATTGAGGCAGTCTTCGAGAAGATCGAGGTAAAACATGAGGTCCTTAAGAAACTTGATTCAGTGGTGGGAGATAAAACAATAGTAGCCTCCAACACCTCAGCCATTCCCATTACCGAGATCGCCGCGGTGATGAGGCATCCTGAAAATTTTCTGGGGCTTCATTTTTTCAATCCGGTGCCCATGATGATGGCAGTAGAGGTCATCAGGGGAATTGCCACCAGTGATGAGGTGTTTCAATATGGGGCAGANTTTGTCAAGGTCATNGGGAAAGAGCCCATCATGGTAAACCGGGACATTGCCGGNTTTATTCTGAACCGCATNAACATGCTGTCCAATATCGAGGCCTATCGCCTGGTGGAGCAGGGTGTGGCAACCCCTGAGGATATTGACAAGGGNATGCGGCTGGCCTTTGGCCGCAGGATGGGGCCATTTGAGACCTCGGACCTCGTGGGACTGGAGGTACAGCTCATGGCCTATAACAATGTTTACCAAGAGGAAAAGGACCTTCGATTTTACCCGCCTTCTATCCTGAGGCGTAAAGTTCTGGCCGGCCATTTGGGTCGTAAGACGGGGAAGGGCTGGTACGAATATAATCGGGACGGAACCAGGAAAACATGATGATTTAAAAGGAGAAGATATGGAAATTAAAAACAGCGCATCAATAATCACCGGTGGCGTATCTGGACTTGGAGAGGCCACTGCCCGGGCACTCGTTAATTCAGGCGGTCGGGTAGCGCTGATAGATTTGGACCAGGAAAAGGGGGAGAAACTAGCGGCTGAGCTGGGAGATGCAGCCATCTTTTGTCCAGGGGATGTTACCCGAGAGAAAGAGATGGACGCAGCGGTTGGAAGGATCAAAGAGGCCTTTGACACCTTTCATATCGTTGTGAACTGTGCCGGGATTGGTGGCTCGGTTAAGATCGTGGGCAAAGAGGGCATCATGCCCCTTGAGAGATTCAACCGCACAGTACAGGTCAACTTACATGGGACCTTCATTGTTATTCGTGCCACCGCCTCAACCTTGATGGAAAACGATCCCAACGAGGAAGGGGAAAGAGGTGTCTACATCAACACTTCCTCCATTGCTGCCTTTGACGGGCAGGTTGGTCAGGCCGCCTACTCAGCATCCAAGGGAGGGGTTGTGTCCATGACCCTGACCCTGGCAAGGGAGTTCGCGGCCAATGGGATCCGGATCATGACCATCCTTCCGGGCATCATGGATACACCCCTGCTGGGCGAGCTCGAGGAAAGGGTGCGGGAGAGGCTGGGCAAACAGGTGCCCTTTCCTCCGCGTCTGGGCAAACCAGTAGAGTTTGCCTCCCTGGCATGCCATATTGTTCAAAATCCTTACCTGAACGGTGAGTTTATAAGATTGGACGGAGGGCTACGGATGGGCTTCGGCAGAAAATAAGAAAGACCTTATTGCCAAGCATGATTCCCCGGGCTTACTCGTCCGCAGGTTGAGCTACGTGTAAAGGGGCGGTATATGGTAGCGACTGTAGGCTGGCATCCCCTCGCCAGCCTTAAATACCATCCTCGGCTCCAGCAGTACCTCACCATGTATGACCTCGCCGCCGGTGCCGTCGCAGAAGGTGTAGTCACCTTGCATCAATTCCATCACTGTGATGTCAGCACTCATCCCGGGCGTCAGGCTGCCCCGCTTCTTTTCTTCGCCCAATGCCTTTGCCGGATTGATGGTAGTCATCTCAATAACTTGATCCACGCTGAGGCCCATGTTAATAAACTTGGACATCACCACTGCAAGGGACTGTGCTGCTGGCAAAACCATTAAAGCCATGTCGGTGCTGATGACCGTGGGAATCAGCCCTTTCGCAATTGCATGGTGTGCAATGGTAAAACTGAAATGGTTCAATCCGTGGCAGGAATCAAGGACCACACCCCGCTTCCGTGCCGCCTCAAGTTCCGGATAAACCGTTCCATCTTTTAGGATCATACCACCTGGCTCCCACGTGAGATAGTGGCTAAGGATATCACCTTGCTCCAGCAGGGAAACCGCAGCGCGCGAGAAATCGTCCATCTTATCACCAGGGATGCGGCTTCTGGTTTCACCCACATGCATCATAAGGGGCAGGTTGACGTCCTTTGCTAGCTTCTTGGCAAGCTCTATCCCTTGTATACCCAATCCGTCGGCCACGGACTGGACAGCCCTGATCTTGACGCCCTTGATGATATCTACGTTGGCCTCTATCACTTGCTTGCTGGAATCGAGATCTATATTTTGTTCGCACCAAATCTCCGGCAGCGCGATAAGCCCTGTATTTGACAGGTTCAGGAAACAGAAAATATCGGTCTTCGCAGGCTCGACTATGAATAACCTTAGTGCCTCGAAGTTTGCCGCTCCCGAGGTGCCGCCATCGCACAGCAAGGTGACTCCCGAGTTCAGCCCTATTTCGTCTGCTGGAACTCCCAGCCACGAAAACCCGGCAGCCGGGTGGCAGTGGATGTCTATGAGCCCTGGGGCTATTATTTTGCCCTCCATATTAAACACCTTCTCCGCCTCGGCCTCGGAGCTATCTTCCCCCACTGCAACAATCTTTCCATCTCGGATAGCCACCGAGCCCTTTTTGTGAATCCCCTGGGAGGGGTCGATAAGCAGGCCACCTTTCAAGAGTATTTGAAACATAGCNTTCCTCCACCTATATTTGAGTTGCTACACTACTTTCTCTTCTTTCAATTCACCAATNTCTTCCATAGAAAGCCCCAGAAGCTCGCTGAAAATCTCTTCGTTATGTTGTCCTGCTTTTGGGGCAGGGCTCTCTATTCCCCCTGGTGTCTTTGACATTTTTATCACGATGCCCGGTAGAGGCACGCTACCTGAACCCGGATGATCTACGTCCACTACCATTTCCCTGGCCTTGACCTGAGGATCCCCGACTACTTCAGTAATGGTTTGGACAGTCCCACATGGAATGTGCGCTTCATCCAAAAGACGGAGTGCTTCCTCAACCGTTTTATCCGCAGCCCAGGCAGCGGCCAGATTGTTCAAATAGTGCTGGTTTATGGTCCTGTTGGCATTTCCGGTAAAACGGGGATCATTCGTCAGATCCTCTCTACCGATTAGTTTGGTGTACCTCCTCCACAGGGCCTCAGTGCTTATTGAAATCGATATATAACCGTCTTTACACCTATACGTATCAGTAGGTGCAGAGAAAGGGCGACGATTTCCTATCTGAGGGCGAACGTGATGACTTACCTTATATTCTGGAATAATCGTCTCCAGGAATGAGATAGCTGTGTCAAACAAGGAGACATCAATCATCTGCCCTTCTCCGGTCTTATCTCTGTGGCGCAATGCAATCACAATCCCCAAGGCGGTATAAAGAGCAGCCCCATAATCACTCAGCGATATCCCTGCCTTTATCGGGGGATCACCGGGATGGCCTGTCACGTACATCAATCCCGACATGCCCTGAATGATTTGGTCAAAGGCGCCTTTCCTTGAATATGGCCCATAGCCTCCATATGCGCTTATTGAGGCAAATATGATCCCTGGATTTGTCTTTTTTAGGTCCTCATATCCGATACCTAATGACTCCAGATATCCTGCCGTAAAATTCTCAATGACAACGTCGCTTATCTTAACCAGTCTCTTCAACAACTCCCGCCCTTGCTCCGAACGGATATTGAGGGTGATTCCCTTCTTATTTCGATTGTATATCATTACCCCCATGGACTCATTATTCGCGGTGAAAGGACCCAAGAACCTGTCATCCCCTCCTCCTATCTTTTCTATTCTAATGACCTCTGCCCCCATGTCCGCAAGGAGTTGGGCACAGTAAGGGCCACTGATAAAGCGCGACATATCAAGAACACGTATATCTTCTAAGACGCTGCCCATTATAGTCTCCTCATAATCTTAGGTATACTTGACTCCTGAAGGTTCCCACGGTTTCAAGTTCATCAGGAGATATCCCTTTTTGTTGTTGACAATAGGCATAGCATATGAATAAGTAAGAACTTAGTATACACCTAATCAGGAAATCAATTAGATTCTGAATTAACTCTCAAGAAAAATATTTCCTACACAAAGTCAGATATACACGGCCGCGTATACCTACGAAATGGATGCCATGCAATCTTTACCACTAATCTACAAGAACCAATACTATCAGTTGCGCCCAAGGGATTACATTCCTTTAAGGCGTTTGCATGACTACTGTCAATTTCGAGAATGGACCAGGTGAGGCGCGGATAAGGAGGGGGTTGATCTCATGGACGGTAAAATCTGCGTAAAGGGTGGAAAGATTTTCTTTTCAGAAAAGAAGACAATCGAAAAGAAGGACATCATCATCTCGGACGGAAAAATTGTCGGAATTGAAGATGAAATACGGCCACAGAAAGGCATAAGGATTGTGGATGCAAAGGGCAAACTTGTTACGCCGGGGTTGATCGATTTCCACATGCACGCCTTTCGATATGGGCATTTCTTAAGTATCGACACCGAAGAGTTATCTCCTCGATCGGGGACAACTACTTTTGTCGATGGAGGAAGCACCGGATCATTAAATTTTCTCACATTTCGCGAGTATGTTATTAAACCGTCGAGATCCAATATTCTGGCTTTCTTGAATATTTCCGCAATAGGACAGTCAACGGATGGTGTCCTGGGTTTGGACTTCCACGAGAACGATGATGAACGGCTATTACATATGCCCTCAGCCTTGGAGGTGATTGAGAAAAACCGCAACATCATTGTTGGTATTAAAGTAAGGGCTTATACCGGCTTAAAGAACACAAAGGCCTTGGAAAAAGCTCGCGAGCTGGCTGACGTGGTGAATTTACCTATTATGGTGCACCTGGCTCCCCCACCCCTAGAATTTCACGAAATTCTCCCCTATTTAAAACAGGGAGATATTATCACCCATCCCTACCATGGAGGGGGAAAAACGATCTTAGATGAAAAAGGCCAGGTACGTTCGGAGTACTGGGAAGCAAGGCAAAGGGGGATAGAGGTGGATCTCGGGTTAGACCGATTTCACGGAAATTTGGATATTATGAAGCTGGCACTAGACCAGGGATTTCAGCCGGATTACATAAGCAGTGACCTGGCCATGACGAACCTTCACTCTATCACCTACGATTTGCCAACCACAGTATCTAAGGTGGTTGCCTCGGGGCTATCCTTGGCCGAAGCCTTGGCAAAATGCACGTATGCCCCAGCAGTGAAAATGGGAATGGAAAAAGAGATTGGCTGTATTCAGAAAGGAGGTCTGGCAGATATCGGGATATTTGATCGAGTAACCGATGAGTACACCTTTGAGGACTTTTTTAATAATAAACTCAAGGCGAAGGAGCGCATTCTTCCCTTTATGACTATACGTAAAGGTGAAATTCTACAGCCCCTCACACGAACAACGGAAACCCTGGATTCCCTCAACAGAGGTAATCCTTGGAATTACGGCAATTGATAAGAAGATCTTCTCCTCCAGCCAAATTTGCGACATCCTTGCATCAGAGCAGTAGTATAATCTATATTCCGAGATAGGCCTTTCTTAGATAGCTGTTCTGTAGTAATTCCTCTCCAATTCCTTCCAAAGCGATGTTTCCATTTTCAAGAACATATCCCCGATTAGAGATACTCAGACTCTTTTTTACATTCTGTTCCACCAGCAAAACAGTAACGCCTTCCTTGTTTATTTGCTCCAAAACGCTAAATATCGTCTCAACCAGGAGGGGAGCTAGACCCAGTGAAGGTTCATCCAGCATAAGTATCCTGGGCACGGTCATTAACCCTCTGCCGATAGCCAACATCTGCTGTTCCCCTCCACTCATAGAACCGGCCAGCTGATTTCTTCTTTCTGCCAGCCTGGGGAAAAGGCCAAAGACCCTTTCAAGAGATTCCTTCCGTTTTTCCCGCGCCTTCTTATTATAACTCCCCATATCCAAGTTATCCTGCACCGTCATATAGGGGAAAATCCTCCGTCCTTCTGGAACCTGGATGATGCCTAATTCTATTATCTCGTTTGACTGCAACCCATCAACCCGTTTCCCTTCAAAGTGAATTTCACCACTTTTTATGGGGATTATTCGAGAAACCGAATTAAGAGTTGTGCTCTTGCCAGCACCGTTGGCTCCAATAAGACTTACTATTTCAGCCTCTTTAACCTCAAGGGATACATCTCGCAGCACCTGTATTTGACCGTAGGTTACATTGAGCTTTTTTATGGTAAGCACAGCAGTTCCTTTTATAACGTGAGTCTTTAGCTTTTACGCATCAACTTCTCTTGGGCCCACTTGAGAACACCCTGGGGTATCCAGATTACCACCAGAATCAAGATAACTCCGAAAAAAATATTTTGTAATCCCTGATATTGCCCACCGATAAACAGACTCGGTAGTTCTATGAGAGGTGTTATCATGAAGGCCCCTATAATGGGTCCCAGAGTGGTTCCGATGCCTCCGATCATTACAGGGAGTGCTATGAAAATGGATAAGGTCAAAGAAAACTCCCCGTGTGGATCAATGTACAAGATATACTGAGCAAAAAAAGAACCGATGATCGCGGTTATAAAGGCACTAATCATGAAAGCGATAAGTTTGACGAGGTAGGTATTTACCCCCAATGCCTGGGTTCCGTCTTCATTCTCTTTAATACCAATCAAATAGTAGCCTAGCCGAGATCGTCCTATCCACACAGAAGTATAGTAAACTACCGTCATGAGTCCGAGGGCTATATAGGCATAAGGTTCCTTATGTTCGAACATTAAATGCGCAAACCCGGGCTCGAATTTCAGGGCAATCCCCAGACTTCCCTCAGTTAATCCTCTAAAATAGACACAGAGAATCCTCAAGACTTCTGCAAAGGCGATGGTCGCAAGAACAAAATATGTGCCACGAAGTCTAAAGCAGGGGGCCCCAATAATCAGCGATGCCACCACGGCAAGAAACCCCCCTATAATCATCCCTATCAATGGTGAAATTCCGAGATGGTTATAGAGCAGGGTAGAGGTATATGCCCCAATTCCATAAAATGCAGCATGCCCCAGGGATAGCTGTCCCCCATATCCACTGATGATATTCCAGGCCAACCCCATGGTGGCAGCTGTAAATACCATAATGAACACGTGTACCACAAATTCATTTTTGACTACAGGCAGGATAGCTGCCAGAAAAACTATGAACAGAAAGAAGTACTTCTCCTTTATCACCCTCACCATTGATGACCTCTACGCCCTCATGAGCCCGAACAAACCGGACGGCTTAACGAGCAGCACCAATACAAAAATAATAAAATACACAGCCTCTTTTAACTCAGGGGCTATGAAAAAACCGCTGAAGGCCTCAACCATGCCAATCACAAGCCCACCAAAAAATGCTCCCGTAATATTTCCCATTCCCCCTAAAACAACACAAACGAAGGCAACAAGAACAAACTGCAATCCTACCGTGGGAAAAGCATAATAGATTGGCATAAGCAGTGCTCCAGCCACCCCCACACAAGCGGAACCGATACCCAGAGTAAGCACATAAACCTTGCGGATATTAACACCCATTAACTTAGCCCCATGATGATCTTGAGCTGTTGCACGAATTGATTTCCCCAGATAGGTAAATTTCAAAAAGGCAAAAAGTAAAAGGGTAATTGCTACCGCTACAAGAAATGAAACCAGCCTTGGATAGCTCACAACAACGTCCCCGACAGCCATAACCGAGGTGGTATACGATGTTTTAACCATACGGTAATCAGCCTTCCAGAGAAAGAGGGCAGCATTCGCCATGGCTATTGACAGGCCCATCGTTGCAAAGATCTGAGTATAGTGTTCCTTATCTATGAGATGCTGCATAATGAGTTTCTGAGTCAACGCTCCTATAATAAAGAGGGCAGGGGCGACCAGGAATAGGGATAAATAGGGATCAAGCTGGAGGTAATGAAAAAGCCAGAAGGTGAGGTACATACTCACCATCAAAAACTCACCATGGGCAAAATTCACCACATTCATTACCCCAAAAATGAGGGTAAGGCCGATGCTCACGAGCGCATAAATCCCACCCATGAGTATCCCGCTTATAGTCATCTGACCAATGATTGCGAGCATACCCTTCCCTGATATCAATCAAGTTAAATAGGACGCAGGTTTTCGCAGATATACACGGATAATAATACTTTTTTTAATTTCTTAATCCAAGAAATCTGCGTTCATCTGCGTCCAAAATGGGATTTCCTATACTATTGAAGTATCATTTATTGAGGGGAGAAAATCGATGATCTCCTCCCCTCTCAATTCTTGCTATCTTATTAAATTATCTGATGGGCCAGAAATTACTATTCTCTCTCTTCCCACGCGGGAAAAGGAAAAATGATTTTAGCAACCGCTGCCTCTTCTGGCCAGCACGTATTGAGCTTCGTTCCCGCCTCTTGCCACTGATAAATCGGGGTAATTGCTCTCGTATTCTGGCCTGTGTTGGGATCGAACTTTATCCCACCGCCGGTTTCCGTTCCACCCATTGGGATATCAACGGATAGCGCTGCCTTTCTGATCGCCTCAGCATCCATAGAATTTGCCTTGCCTATCACAGAGAGAAGCGCCTTGGTCCCCATATAATTCATAAGCGGGTATGGACCGTCGGGTTGCTTTCCCATCACTTTGTTAAAAAGTGCCTTAAACTTGTCAATGCCCTTGGCAAAATTTGGATTCGTATCGAGAGAAGTAAATCCGACACACAGGATGCCGTCGGAAAGATTACCCAGGGCTTCACCAAATGCCAATAAACCAGAACCCCCTACAGAAATATTTGCCTTGAAATAAAAACGCAACTCTTTTGCCTGCCTGAAAAACAGAACCTGATCAGTGAAATAGCCGGGATACAGTATAAAGTCCGGTTTTACTGCCTTAAGTCTAAGAATAACCGAGGTTAAATCGGTCGTCTTGGCATTGTACGGCGCATCTGCAACCACCTTTATCCCATATTTTTTTGCTGCTTCGTGCCCGTATTTTGCCATGGTCGTTCCAAAAAGTGAATCCTCATACAGCATAGCTACGGTCAGTTTGCTCGGCTCCTGGCCCAGTTTAGGTGCAAGATACTCGGCCATACACTTCAAAGCGTTGTAGCTATACATGGAACCCGCAGGGCACGTGCGAAAAACGTACTTGAAGCCTCTTTCCACAATAGGATCAGATATAGCACCAAGCTCCCAGTACACCACCTTGTGTTTGTTTGCCACATTTGTTGCTGCAAAGGAAAGGCTACTGGAATAGGTTCCGATAATAAGTCTCACCTTCTCAACCGTGATAAGCCTCTCAGCTGCTGCAACAGCCGCCTTGGCATCAGGTGCATCGGCAATCACAAACTCGATTTCCTTGCCGAGGAGACCCCCTTTCTCATTCTGTTCTGCCCTTGCAGTTTCTGCTCCCTCAAGGCTCATCTTACCCAATAGCGCCATGTTCCCACTCAATGGGTAGATAACGCCGATTCGCAGCTTATCGGCAAAGGAATTCTGTGCACTCACCATGGTCAGTGTAAAAACCAAAAGAGCAACTAACCAAATCCTCAGCAAAAAACCCTTTTTCATCTTACCTCCTCCTTTCTTGGTGAAACATCGTTCAAGTTTGAGAACAAATAAATTTTGGTACAAATGCACCCCTTCCCCAATTATTTGATGGTAATCCTATGGTTTGCCATCAAAACCGTATTCCTCCCCCAGATAGGCTTCGATGACTTTCTGATCTTTTGATATCTCTTGCGGCAGCCCCTCTGCAATCTTCTCTCCGTAATGCAATATGGCGATTCTTTCCGAAAGATTCATGATTGCCTGCATCACGTGCTCTATAATAAAGACGGTAGTGCCCGAGGCCATGATTTTACGAATCAATTCAAGGGCTTCGTCAACTTCAGTGGGATTTAAGCCCGCCATTACCTCGTCCAGCAAAAGGAGTTTAGGCTCAGTGGCTAAGGCTTTGGCTATCTCAAGTCTTTTTCTATTTGCAATAGTCAGGCTACTACCAAGTTGATCCTTCTTATCCCATAGTCCCACAAAGGAGAGAACCTCTGACGCTTTTTCCTGTGCGAGGCTCACACTTTTCGCCTTAGGAAGTGCCCCGAGGGTAACACTGTACAACACATCCTGATTCGTGAATGTCTGGACTATCTGAAAGGTCCTTCCAATACCTCTTCTACAACAGTCGTAAGGCTTTCGCCCGGTTATCTTTTCATTATCAAAATAGATATCACCTTCGTCTGGAGGATACACTCCCGAAATTAGATTGAATAGGGTGGTTTTTCCGGCACCGTTTGGACCGATCAATCCCACAATTTCGCCCTCAGAAACCTCGAGGCTCACATTCTCTATAGCGGTCAACCCGCCAAACCGCTTAGTAACGGATCGAACTTCCAGCAAAGCCATGAGTTGCCCTTGTATCTTTATTGCATGTTAAAGCGAAACGCCTGACCAGATATCTTGCCCTAAATCTATTACAAAATTCTACTGAATATGCAACCGCTTGTTTTATTTATTCATAACCACACCAATCAAGAATAAACTTGGCAATAACACGGGTAACAGCAACTAAAGAGTCTATCTCCACATATTCATCCGGTCCATGATAAGAGGCACCCTTTGGGCCGAATACAAAGGAAGGGGTGCCAAAATAGGGTGCAAAGCGAGTGTCTAAACCCCCGGGGAATCCAACTATTTCTGGCTTCTTCCCAAGGACAGGTGCTGAAGACTGTAAGAATGACTGGATAAACTTGTCATTTTCATCCTGGAGCCATGGCTCTGTATCCCAACCATACCATTCAACAGTCGGTGGGTGCTCCTTGAGCCAGTCATCATTTTGGGCAACATTGAATATGGTATTCTCCACTTCCTTGACAATATCATCTCCTCTTTCCGTTGGAACAAATCCAACCCTGCATTCCATCACTGCCATGCCCGCTACATTAGAGGCCCAATCTCCAGCGGAATAGGTGCCAATATTCAGATTACACGACCTGCCGGAGTGTTTTTCGACAAGAGGATAGGGGTGCTCCTTTGCTCGCCTCTCGTCCAGCTCAATTAGTGCGTCGTATATCTTATTCATTTTGCCGATAACATTCACCCCGGTATGGGATAAGGCTGCATGGGCAGTCTTTCCAACTGCCCTGATTCGAAAATATTTTATTCCGTTGTGGCTTATAGTCAGATTCAGGTTAGAAGGCTCCGGAATGAACATTCCATCTGCTCTATATCCCCTTAAGAAGCATGCTAAAGCACCACCGCTTCCGCCGGCTTCCTCTTCAATGACGCTCTCACATATCAATCTACCCTTCGGTTTTAACCCACTATCGACAATAGCCTTGACGGCGAAGAGGTTGGCAATGTCTCCAGCTTTCATATCCAATGATCCCCGGCCATATATCTTTCCATCACTTACCTCACCTCCCCAGGGATCAAATGTCCACCTATCCAAAGGCTCAGGGGAAACGACATCTACATGACCATTTAAGATGAGAGATGGAAATTGCTCAGCGCCATCTAAAATACCGACCACATTGGGGCGGTTTTTGTAGCTGTGGGGGATGTCTATATAAGCTGGATGCTGCTTAATCTCATCAAGTCTCGCCTCAAAAGTTTCAACATTCAGCCCGGTTTCCTTGAACTTTGCTTCCATAAATTCTTGCGCCTCAGTTTCTTCTCCCACAAGACTCGGTATCTTTATCAACTCTGATGTGGTATGAATGAGTTCCTCCTCGCTTCTTTCTATTGTGTCAAATACCTTTTTTATAACTTTCTTATATTCCATCGTTCTTTCTCCCTTCAGTTGCTGCATTTAACGAAAAAGTATATTAGCTTACCTATGTATTTCCGGTTAATATTGACGTTAAGGCAATCGCCTAAATCAAACCCCAACGGATATCGTTTCAGGAAGCGTGCTCCCTCCATCTATGACAACCTGTGTACCGGTGATGTAGTTCGATTCGTCGGAGGCGAGGAACGCTGCCAACTCTCCGATTTCCAGTATATTTCCGAGTCTTCCTATCGGCACCCCACCGGCGATCCCCTTGATAACGGCATCCGGATTCGTCGGATTCGATTCGCGCGCTGTTTCCTCAACCATCGGCGTCAGGATGTATCCAGGGCAGATGGCATTTACGGTTATCCCGTGTGCTGCCACCTCACGGGCGAGGGCCTTTGTAAAGCCCCAAAGCGCTGCCTTTGTGGTAGCGTAGGCGGTTTGCCCTTCATCTGCGACCATAGGGCCTGTCACAGATGACATGATCACTATCTTTCCATACTTATTCTTTTTCATGTTCGGCAGGACTGCCTTGGTGCAATTCCACACGCCTTTGATGTTGACGTCAAACTGGAAGTCCCTCACCTCATCACTCATATCGAGGAAATTCGCCAGTCGAACCACTCCTGCGTTGTTGCAGAGTATGTCAATTCTACCAAGCTCGACGATCATGGCGTCCGCTGCTGCTCGGCAGTCCTCAAACTTTCTCACATCCACCCTGAACGGGGTCGCCTTATATCCTCCCGATTCAATTGATTTAGCGGTCTCAAATACCTTCTCCGCAATATCCCACAGCAACACGTGAGAGCCGTGTTTGGCCAGCACCCGCGCTATACCCTCTCCGTTTCCCATCGCCGCCCCGGTGACAACAGCCACCTTTCCATCTAGTTTTCCCATTTTCCCTTACCCTCCTAATGATTTTTATGAATCAGACTCCTGTCCAAAACCAGTTTGAGCCAAAACATTTTCGTGCTTCGCTTCGTCAAAGAAACTCTAAGTAAGTTGTGCATATCAACATGAGGAATTATTTGTTTGCTCTCTATTTTGCAAGGTTGCCCTCCCTTTAGATCTTTAGACCTCTGGATGTAAAATAATCTTTATGGATTTTCGGCTATAGGCTAATTCCAGGGCATGTGCCATATCCCTTAAGGGAAATTCATGGGTAATAATTTGCTCAATGTTCACCCTTTGGGAAGAAACCATATCGATACAGGCCTGGAATTCGATCCACGTATAGCAAATGCTTCCCTTAATAGTAAACTCCCTTCTCACTATTTGCCCTAAAGAGATCATGGCAGGTTGATGAAATATTCCCGCTAAACACAGTCGGCCATTTTTTCGTAGACTCTTCAGACAGGTGTCTACTACAGTCGATACCCCGGTCGCTTCTATAACTACATCAGCCATTTTTCCGTGAGTAAAATCTCGTATTTGTTTGATGGGGTTTTGCTCTTTTACATTGATAGTTAGATCTGCTCCGAGCCCTTTAGCTACATTCAGGCGTTCCTCATCTCCTTCGGCTCCAACGATTAGTATCTTTCTGGCTCCCTCTACCTTGGCAATTTGCAGGGCATAGAGCCCTATAGCTCCAGGGCCAAATATCACTACAACGTCCTCGCTAGTTATGTGAGCTTTTCTCACAGGCCGATATGCCGAAGCTATGGGATCTATTGATGCCCCCTGGTCAAAATTCATGTTCTCAGGCAATTCATGGAGGGTTTTCTCAGGTGCAACCACATATTCAGCAAAAGCACCATCAACATGGATTCCTATTTCATAGATATTATCACACAAAGACTCTAACCCCTGTTTACAATACCTACATTCTCCACAATGAACCACTAATCCCGGTACTACCCTATCACCCTCTTTGAATTTACTCACCTCTCTTCCTTTCTCCACAATGATACCTGAAAATTCATGGCCAGGGATAAGGGGATAGTCTACCTCGCGAATACCTTTGAATATTGGAATATCCGAACCGCAGATTCCCACGGATTTCACCTTAATCAACGCTTCATTCCCTTTGGGCTTAGGGGGATCTACCTCCTTCAGAGCGAAACCGGGCCCAGGTTTTTCCTTAACAACAGCTAACATACCTACACCTCCATCAGGCTAAATCTCACGTTTCGCACGACTGAAATGGAATAGAGCCGCCTAGAATCTCTGCAAGGGCGTCAGCAAAAGAGCGCTGTTTCTCCTCAATTTTGAAAATCAGAGATATGATTGAAAGCGCTATGTGAAGAAGGTCATGAAAAAGATCCAACAGCGCGTATCCTTGCTTGGATGCCGCGATTGAGGGCTCTTTGAATCTTCATCTGAGCCAGTTCACGTCTGATTCGCGACAGCCCGTTAATACCCGACCTTATACATGACGTAGTCCGTATATCCCGCGATTACCCTCATGTAGCCGCTCAATTCCTCGTTGAGCGCTTCATCGCCCGTGTCAACCAACAGGGGTTTTCCCTTCAAAGAGGCCAGTTTCTCCTTTGTGGCAATCACTATGATGTTCTCTCGACCCACTTCTCGAATAACCCTGGGGCTGATTTGCTGATTCCCCCGACCAAACACATGACCCTGTCCGCCGATAACCGTAACAACGATCTTGGCCCTCTTTCCCTTGATCAAGTCCATTAGCTGATTTTCGGCTACGTCTTTGGCCACAAGGTGCCTGTTGCGGACTACATCTACCCCGAGCAACGTGTTTTCAAGCCCCAGATTGTTCATTATTATTCTGGTTGTGGTGCCTGGCCCAATGATATAGTAGCACTCCTCGTCATGCATAGAACCGATAACCTCTGCCGCCATTCCCTGGAGGGCATCCTTTTCAGACTGAAGCCCGCCGGATTTTGCACTCTGGACATACCTGCTTTCTTCGGGCACGCGGAGAGTCCCGTACAGTTTTGCCTCAATGAGGCCGTTGCGGAAGGCATCCTCATCAATATCCATAACCTCCGCCACGCGGTTTTTTGTCAACCCACCTTCCAGAAACATCACGGCCACCTCCCCAGCGCCCCTGGGGGTCACAGCATAAACAGCAGAATGAATCTTTACCCCGGCAGGGATCCCGAGTGCCGGCACCTTATGCCTCACGGCGTTATAGATATTACGGGCGGTGCCGTCACCACCGGCAAAGAGAAGCAAGTCCACCCCTTCTGCCACCATTTGCTGGGCCGCCTTCTCCGTGTCTCCAGGGGTGGTCTCTTCGCTCCGGATAGAACCGATCACCTTGGGGGAGAAGCCTGCCTGTCGGCATTCGTCTTCCCCCATCCCATTCGGATAGGTGATGACTTGGATACTGTCTTTAATCCTTGAAACGATCTTGAGCGCCACTACCGCTCGGCTCGGGGCTTCAGGCCGTGCGCCCAACTCCCTGGCCATGCGAACAATTTCAATTCCATCGCTTCCTTTGAGCCCTACTCTGCCCCCTATGCCAGCTATAGGATTGACAATGACCCCCAATTTCTTCATACCAATCACCGCCCAAAAAACGGAGACGCACCTTTTGCGTCTTGAGGCAACAGACGTTAAGGACGTTTCTCTGGGTTTTAAATTATTTAAGTCTCTTCTTCGTGTACTGGCGCCAGGTCACCGCGATCCTTTCCGGTTCATTGATGCTTGGCGCTGGGATCTTATGAATGGTGGAGTTATATGGTGCGTTCTTGACAAACTCAGGGTCCTCATAGGCCTCCCGTGCAATCTGCCTCAGGATCGCTACATACTCATCGATGTCATCCTTTGAATAGGACTCACAGGGCTCCAGCGTAAAGGGCTCCGGTACGACCCAGGGATGGTGGCTGGTCCAATAGTGCTGAAGGCCGTAGTCGGCCATTCTCCGCTTGACGTCTTCCGTGCCTACCCCGGTATCTGCCTTCAGCTTCTCCCAGCAGTATCGAACCTGCTCAAGTCTTCGCTTACCCGGTGCGTACCACACGGCCACACCCGGGATCTCCCTGACCTTCTTCTCGAGATAGTTGCTGTTGAGCACAGAACACGTGGCAACCTCCCTCAGACCCTCTGCACCGTGCTGCATGATCCATGCATAGGCCTTCAGGATGAGGGGGGCATTTCCCAAGAAGGATCTCACCCGGCCGATGCTCTCGGGCCGGTTGTAGTGCAGGGAGTAGCTCTTGCCATCAAATTTCACCTGTGGCACCGGAAGGAATTTCGCCAGTTCCTTGCTCACGCCGATGGCTCCCGTGGCCGGGCCCATGCAGCCGTGGGGAGCAGAAAAGGTCTTATGGAGATTAAAGTGACATAGGTCGAATCCGGATTCCTTTGCCCTGGCAATACCCAGCAGTCCGTTGGCGTTGGCCTGGTCATAGGAGCACAGGGCCCCCACGGCGTGGGCCGCACTCACGTATTCGTCAATCCTCGGATTATAGATACCGGTGTCCTCCGGGTTCGTGATAAAGATCCCGGCGGTGCGCTGGGAGAGCGCCGCCCTCATCGCCTCCAGATCCGGATACCCGTTTTCATCCGGCATAAGCGTGATGACCTTGTATCCGGCAGTAGCCGGAGCGCCGGCGTTGGCCGGGTGGGAGAATATGGTGGTAATGATTTCGGTCCGATTATTGTCGCCCCTCGCCGCATGGTAAGCCCTGACGATACAGGCGTTTGTGAAGATTGCCTGGGCCCCACCGCCGGGCTGGAAGCAGAAATAATCCAGGCCGGAAATCTCCTTCAGGAATTGCTCAAGCTTGTAGTACATCTCAAGGATGCCCTGGATGGTACCCTCATCCTGAAGAGGATGGACTTCTGTCATGCCCGGATGCCTGGCAGCCACGTGCTCCTGAACTTTTGGACTGTACTTCATGGTGCATGTCGCCATGCTCATATCGGCCGTCACGTCCACGCCCATGGTCTCTTGCGACAGCCGCGTGAAGTGCCTGACAACCCGGAGCTGGTTCACTTCAGGAAGGGCCGGGGGGGTTTTCCTCCTGAGCTGATCGGGGATAACCGAAGTACTATCACCGACTTCAGCTCGAATCCCGTTCTCGGCCCTGGGCACCAGGACTCCCCTTTCACCGGGAACGCTCATTTCGAAGATCATATCCTCGTCCCACCGAGCCTGATGGAACTTACGAAGGAGGGTATGCTTATCCCGAGGCATGATATTTTCTCCTTTCCCTGTACCATTTGAAGCTACCTATATCCCTTCCGGAACTCACCCGGCGATTTCCTCCAGAGCATAAACGAGCTTATCGGTATCTTCTTTCGTCACGATCTCCGTTACACAGTAGAGAGCGCTTTGGCCCAGTTCCGGGAATTCACCAGAGAGGTCCTTTCCGCCAAAGATCTTGTAGCCACGCAGGGCCCTGTTGATCTCTCCCACGCTCTTGCCCGTATTGTCGAAATTGACCACGAATTCCTTGAAGAAAGGCCCATTGAATGCACGCTCCACCCCTCTCACCTGGCACATCCGCTTGGCCGTATACCGGGCCTTGTGCATGATTGTCTGGCCGATTTCTTCCATGCCCTTGGGCCCCATCAGAGCCAGGTATACCCCGGCGGTGATGGCCCAGAGCGCATTCGAGGTTCCTGTATACTCCTTGGCCTTTTCCCTGGAGCCAAAGGAGGTTCTATCGAATAACACATTCCCAAAGCCGTATTCGCCCTGCTCGAGCGTTTCCGTCAGGCCGTACATCTTATCCTTGAACTCGGTAATATACCTCATGTCGTCATGGGTGGCAATGAAGCCACCTTGCCCACCGCCGCACTGCATGTGGATTCCAAGGGGATGGTAATCCCCGCAGGCAAAGGTCGCTCCGTAGTGTGCGGGAGGAGCGATCACGCCGAGGGAAATCGGATCCGTCGAAACGATGAACTCGGCGCCGTTTTCACGGGCGATCCTTCCGATCTCTTTGGCCTGGGTCTCGATAAAACCGAGATATGACGGGTTCTCGATGAGCACAGCCGCGGTGTTGGAGGAGATTTTCGACTTCATATCGTTGAGATCGATCAGTCCGCTCGTTGTATCAAACTCCATCGTTTTAATAGTTATTCCCGGCCCGGAAATACCTTTCACGTAATTCTTCACCACCATCAAGGCCTGCGGGTCCATTGTACCAGGAACAAGAACCTCCTCCCGTCCAGCGACCCTGGAAGCCATGCGCAGTGATGTGGCTACCGCCTGTGCTCCATCGTATAAAAAGCCGCTCACAACATCCATGTCGAGCAGTTCGCCCATCAGGCTGCAGTACTCAAACAAGGCCTGCCACTTGCCGTGGTCGGCGTAAAATTCTGCCGCGTATGCCGTGAGGAACTCACCCCGACCGTTAATCTCATCGCATACCGCTGGCACAAAATGCTGAGCGCATCCAGCCCCCAAAAAGCTCAGGTATTCGGAGCAGTTTTTGTTCTTGTTCAGGATGCCTTCAACGTGTCTTTTTAGTGAATATTCATCCAGGATCGGCTCCGGCAAGTTCATTTTCCCATGGTACTTCAGATGCTCCGGAATCTCAGCGTAGAGATCCATGACGTCGTTGACGCCGAGCTCCTTAAGCATTTGCGCCTTGACTTCAGGCACCGAATTGGGAATGTAGGGGTAAGTAATTTTATTCTTGCTCATCGGAATTCCTCCAATCCGTTTGAGATTTTCATCTGCTTCCTACTCTGCCCGGCCGTTCATAAAGACAACCCTTGTTTCAACCTTTCACTACTTTCCTTTTACTCATAGGAAGCTCACCTTCCCCCGAAAATGAGTCACTGAATACCTGGCTCTGCCTGTGAAGTTTCTATAAATTTTTTGCTTCCTTGTCAATGTCGATAAGGTGCCGATGGATTTCTCTTTATATCATAGTCCGACAACGGGGGCCATTGAGACAACCAATACAGGTAATCTGACTAACTCAAAAAACCTGTCAGATTATTTTGAGTATATGATAAACAACCAAAAAAGATAGTGAATAAACCATCAATTTGGATTATGTGCCAAGATGTCTTCTTTTAAAACAATGCCCGGGTATTTGCACGCCGAAACCTGCCATAGTATTGCCTGGAAATTTCTTTCCGAATCATATAGATTAAGATTAATTTACTTCATTACAAAGGAATGAAAGGAGAATGATCATGAAAAAGAGAACTACTCAGGAACTGATGGCTCTGCGGCAGGAGCACGTTCCACGCGGACCCTTTAACATAACCCCGATCTTTGTAAAGAGGGCCAAAGGGGCCATCATTGAGGACGTTGAAGGCAAGGAGTACATTGACTTCGCAGGGGGCATCGGAGTGGAGAATGTGGGGTATTGTGCCGAGGAGGTGGTCTCTGCCATAAAAGAGCAGGCGGAGCAGTTTATCCACACCTGCTTTCACGTAACTATGTACGAGTCCTACATTGAACTAGCGAGAAGGATGAACGAGATCACACCCGGTGATTTCCCAAAGAAGACATTCTTTGTGAACAGCGGGGCTGAGGCCGTGGAGAACGGGGTAAAGATCGCCCGTTATGCAACAAAGCGGCCCGCAATCATCGCCTTTCAGAACGCCTTTCACGGGCGCACCTATATGGCCATGACCCTCACCAGTCAGATCCAGCCATATAAATGGGGATTCGGGCCATTCTGCCCGGAGGTGTACCGGATGCCATTCGCCTACTGTTATCGATGCCCCTTTGGCCGGGAATATCCTTCCTGCGACATTTATTGTGCCGATTATCTGGAGGAGTTTTTCACTGGCTATGTTGCGGCAGATGCAGTGGCAGCGGTTATTGCCGAACCGGTTCAGGGCGAGGGGGGATTTATTGTTCCACCAGCCGGATATTTCAAGAAGATCAAGGCAATTTGCAAAAAGCATGGCATCCTTCTGATCATGGATGAGATTCAAGCCGGGATGGGACGAACAGGGAAACTCTTTGCCACTAACCATTTCGATGTGATCCCGGACATCATCCTCACGGGCAAGTCAATTGGTGCAGGGCTCCCATTGGCTGGGATCACTGGAAGAGCGGATATTATGGACAAACCCCATGTCGGCGGCTTGGGTGGAACCTATAGTGGCAATCCTCTTTCCTGCAGAGCAGGTCTGGCAGTTCTGGATTTGCTCAATGATGACATGTTGGAAAAGGCGGTTCAGCTCGGGGGGAAGGTTCGGGATCGGTTTCTTAATTTGAAAGAAAAATATGAAATCATTGGAGATGTTCGGGGACTGGGGCCCATGGTAGGAATGGAGTTGGTAAAAGATCGGCAGAGCAAGGAGCCGGCAGGAGATGAGGCAGCAGAACTGGTGAAGCGCTCCTATGAGGAAGGACTTATCGTTATTAGCTGTGGCGTATACCACAATGTTATCCGTATACTCGTGCCTCTCGTGATTACAGATGATGAGCTGGAACAGGGTTTTGCCGTTCTTGAGGATAGGCTGAGAGAAATTGCCTGAATCTTGCGGCCTTTGGGCCTGGTGAGTTCGTTCATATCAGTTTTGGAGACCCCAAAATGGAGCTTAAATCTATTGTGGTTTTCTCTTGACAATGGGTTCCGCCTCCGTTACCTTGAACTGCAAAGTAAGACTCAAGCCGGGGCCATAAGATACGAGGGGCTCCAATAGCTCTGGATAGTGCGGGAATGTTCACCGAAAGGAATTGCATGTAATCAGCATTGAACGAGAGAGACCGGTGATGGAATGGGTACCTACGACTATTGGAGACATGTTGGATCAGGTCTCGGGGCAATATCCAAATAAGAAGGCAATCATCTCGGAAGACCGGCGGCTCTCTTACGGAGAATTGAAGGATCATGTAGAAGGGGTCGCCCGGGCCTTTCTCGCTCGCGGGATCCAGAAGGGTGATAAGGTCTCGGTCTGGCTGTCCAATTGTCCGGAGTGGATTTACATCCAACTCGCCCTCGGAAAGATCGGGGCAATCCTCGTACCCATTAACACGAGGTTCAAGGTCAAGGAGCTTGAGTATACCTTGAATCAGTCGGATACGAGGGTCCTGGTTACCATGGATCGCTTTCTGAAGGTCGACTATGCCCAGCTCGTCTATGAGACCATACCGGAACTGAGGACATCCCCTGCCGGTGAGCTTCGTTCCCAGAGGTTTCCGATCCTTGAGCAGGTACTCTGCCTGCACGGGCAGGGCATGCCTGGCCTGCTCCCCTGGGAGGAATTCCTGACCAATGGAGAGGAGATTGAAGAAGAGGTCTTGGTTCAACGACAGGGGCAGGTCAAACCAGGTGATGTGGCCATGTTTCAGTATACCTCCGGGACTACCTCCTTTCCCAAAGGCGTCATGCTGACCCATAACAGCATCCTCAGGGACAGCTTTCATATGGGTCGGCGAATGGGCATTGAGGCCGAGGATCGGCTCTTTTGCCCTCTTCCCTTCTTCCACGTGGGAGGAGCGGTCATAACCACCCTGATTGCCTTGCTCAATGGCACTACACTGGTTATCCGCGAGTCCTATGACCCGGAAATGGCCCTCAAAATGGTAGAGGGTGAACGCTGCACCGCCATGAACGGTATCGAGACGCATTTCCTCATGATGTATGAACACCCGGACTTCGCTCAATACGACGTGAGTTGTCTTGAAAAAGGATGGGCTATCGGCCAACCCGAGATTATCCGTTCGGTTTACGAGAAAATGGGCATGAAAAAGATCCTGAATGTTTACGGCATTTCAGAGGCATCCCCAAACGTTACCACGACGGAGGTAAACGACCCACTGGAGTTCAGAATCGAATGGCATGGAAAGCCTCACCCGGAGACCGAGATAAAGATCGTGGATTATGAGACAGGCCAGACCAAGCCCCCCTTCCAGGAGGGAGAGATCTGCGTTCGGGGCTGGAACGTGATGAAAGGCTACTACAAAAAGCCCGAGGAGACCCGGGCTGCCATTGACGATGGGGGATGGCTCCATACGGGGGATTCCGGAATGATGGACACCGAGGGAAACCTTAAGTTTACGGGAAGGATGAAGGATATGATCCGGGTGGGGGGAGAGAACGTCTCGGCCATGGAGGTGGAGAGCTTCCTCTTAACGCATCCAAAGGTAAAAAACGCCGCGGTGATCGCCGTACCGGATAAGCGCAAGACCGAAGTCTGCATGGCTGTTATTCAGCTCAAGGAAGGGGAAGAGGCCACGGAGGAGGAGATAATAGAATACTGCAAGGGAAAGATAGCTAATTTTAAGATTCCGAGGTACGTACGATTTGTTGAGGCGTATCCCATGACTGGAAGCGGCAAGATTCAAAAGTTCGCCTTGAAGGAGGAATTTGGGGATGTCTGAGGTCACTGTTCAAAAATGCTTTTTTCCTTGCCTAAAGCCAATACAATCTGCTAAAGGAGGTGATGTTCAGGTCCATTTTTTCGTTTCTCTATAACCAATAACCAATCAATAAGGAGGCAGGCTATGAAAAAAGGACTTCTCATAGGTATTTTGGTGTTTCTGTTCACCATAGGGATGGCAAATCATGTGATGGCCAGGGCGCCAAAGGTGTATAAGGTGGGTGCCATTTTGGCCATGACCGGCTCTGGAGCATGGTATGGCAAGGTGATGAGTCAGGGAATACTGACGGCAATGGATGAGATCAACGCAAAGGGAGGCATCGACGGGGTCAAATTCAAGCTGATCATCCAGGATCACGAAAGTGGAAAGGGTGCCGCTGCTGTCAGCGGGTTCAATAAGCTCGTCAATATCGACAAAATCGCCTTTAGCTTTAGCTCTTACAGTACCCCAACCCTGTCCATTGTTCCCATTGCCAAGGAGAAGAAGGTGTTGTTGCTCAATGGAGGGGGTGTCAGCCCGAGGCTGGTCAACCAACCTTACCTGTTCAACAACCGCATGCTGGCCATAATGCATGGAGGTGGCGTGGTTGCCAGGGGAGCGGAGCTTGGCTTCAAGAGGATGGCCAGCATCTACTGGAACGATGATGCAGGAATCGGGACCCAGAAGTACGTGGCCCCGAGGTGGAAGGCGACAGGGGGGACCACCGTCGCTACCGAGGCCCATCCAGTGGGGGCCACAGATTACAAGCCCTACCTCTCCAAGGTCATTGCAGCCAACCCCGATTTTCTGGCCCTCTGGCAATGGGGAAAGGATTGGGGTATCACCGTGAAGCAGGCCAGGGAGATGGGCTTTGCCAAGCCGATCTTGGGGGTTGAATACACCCCCGATGGTCACAAGATCGCCGGGGATACTGCTGAGGGTTACGAGTTTGTCATGGATTATTTTAACCCCAAGGGAGATGATCCCTGGACGAGAAAATTTGCGGCACACTACAAGGAGAAATTCGGAGAGGATCCCGAGTTTTACGCGGCCAATTACTACGAAGGGACCTACATCCTCGCTGAGCTGATCAAGGCCGCCAAGGCTGAGGGGGGTGATTACTGGAGGGGCGACAGGCTGATGGACAAATTGACGGAGATCAAAAGCTTCCCCAGTGTCTATGGTGGAGAGATCGTCTTTAACCCAGACCATACCTGTGCCAAGAGGACGGGGCTTTTCAGGATCGTAGACGGGAACAAGGTCTTCCAGAAATTCCTGGAAGTCAGATAAACTGAAACCTAGGGGAGCGTCGCGAGACGCTTCCCCTAAACCTGTTCAAATTAGGACGGAGATTTTCGCCCTGGCCCAGACCTGGCTTTCAGGAACCTGAGAGTCCTCCGAAGCTATTGCGCCAGGGCGGGCCGATGCCCGCAGACCTGCCCGCCTCGCCTTGCGGCCGCGCATGGCGTGCAGGTAATTATTCTATTTGCTCTCTATATTGAAAGCTAAGATCTTGCTTCCGAGTTCCGAATGACGGAACCCGGAATTCGGAAACAATCTGCGTTTATCCGCCAAAGGCGGATTAATCTGTGTCCAAAAACGAATTTCCTATACAATCAAGGTAAGTAAAACTCAACCAATCTGGACAAAAATGGATCTCTTCGTTCAACTTCTGCTCAACGGCATATGGGCGGGCAGCATCTATGCGCTGTTAGGTGTTAGCTGGGCATTGATCTTCGCTGCCAGCCGGACCTTTCACTTTGCCCATGGTGCCACCTTCATCATCGCGGCCTACCTTACGTATGTCCTCGACAGTGTGTTGGGAGTTGGCCTCATCGTGGCCTCAGCAGGAGGGATTCTTGCTGCCATCTTATTCGGCCTTGCCATTGAGGGGATCCTCTATCGATGGCTCCGTAAGGCGTATGCTACCCCCCTTGTGATCTTCATCGCCTCGCTGGGTGCCCTTATCTTTGTTGAGAACAACACTGCCATGTTCTTTGGAACTGATGCTAAGGTTCTGAGCGGCTTTCCCATAAAGGTCATCAAGGTTGGCAACGTGGGCTTTACGACCCTTCATCTGGCCATGTTTTTCACCGCGGTGATCTTGATCTGGGGCCTGATGCTATTTCTCATGAAAACGGGACAGGGAAAGGCGATTCGGGCCGTCATCAGCAACCCAGAGATGGCTGAGGTGATCGGCATCGACATAGAGAGGGTCTTCTTGCTGGTATACGGCATAGCTTCAGTTTTGGTAGGCTCGGCGGCCATTCTTGTGACCCTGGAGAGGGGGGCCACTCCAGAGCTTGCCCACTGGGCCATCCTCTACGCCTTTATTCCGGTCATCATTGGAGGGGTTGGAAGCATGGGGGGTGCAGCCCTGGCAGGGCTCATCATCGGCTTTGCCGAGAGCATAGGGATATGGAAGATCGCCTCTCAATGGCAGCTCGGGATCGCCTTTGTGGTGCTTCTGTTTGTATTGATCATCAGGCCAAGCGGCCTCTTTGGCTTCAGTGTCTATCGCGGGAAGATCTGAGTATGGTCGAGTAACTATGGACTACATCATTCACATCCTCATTATGATCTGCATTTACAGCATCCTGGGGGTCTCCTTTAACCTCATCCTGGGGTACACAGGGCTGATCGCTATGTGCCATGCCGCCTTTTTCGGGATTGGGGCCTACACGGCTGCCCTGCTCGGGATCCATTTTGGGGTGAATTTTCTCATTGGCATCGTGGCCGGGATGGTGGTGACCGGGATCATCGGTCTATTGGTAGCCCTACCGGCCATTCGCGTCCGCGACGAGTACCTCATCGTCACCACCCTCGCCCTTCTCATGATCATCTATACCGTCATGATGAACTGGATCGATGTGACCAGGGGAGCGGCCGGGCTTACCGGCATACCCAGGCCAAGGCTCTTTGGTCTGGAGATCTCGACCCCCACCCAGTTTCTTCCCCTGATGGCTATCTTCGGGCTTTTGTGCTTCCTGATTAGCCGCAGGATCGTCACCTCTCCCTTTGGAAGGGCCCTGAAGGCACTCAGAGAGGATGAAGTAGCGGCCCAGGCCCTGGGGAAAAATATTACATCATTCAAGATCAGGGTCTTTGTCAGCGGCGGGGCCCTGGCCGCAGTGGCGGGCGGCCTTTTTGCCCACTACATGGCCTACATCAGCCCTTTTTATTTCACGCTGACTGAGAGCATCTTCATCTTTGCCGTGGTGATTATCGGAGGGGCGGCAAACCTCTGGGGTCCGGTGGTGGGCGCCATCTTATTGGTCTCGATCACAGAGGCCCTTCGGTTCATGGCCATATCGCCCCTGATCGTGGGTTTCACCCGCCAGATCGCCTATGGCCTCATCTTGGTCCTCTTCATGTGCTTTCGGTCCCAGGGATTGCTGGGGGAGTTCGGCCGAAAAAGAAGGGAGGGCGAGGAGGTTTCGGATGAAGGAGAGGGTGAGGAGTTGGCTCGGAGGCAGCTTCAGCTCTCCCAGGCCGAGCAGCTTTTTGGAACCCCATCGGAGGAAACGGTCGATGCCAACAGCTCCTTGCTTGAGCTCAAAGGGGTTTCCAGGAGTTTCGGGGGCATCCAGGCGGTCCAGGGATGTACCCTTTCGCTGAAAGAGGGCAGGATCACGGGGCTCATCGGCCCGAACGGGGCGGGGAAGACCACCCTGTTCAACGTGATCACTGGGCTTTATCCCTCTCAGGAAGGGGCCATACGCTTTGAGAATCGAGAGATCACACGGTTTTCTGCTCACCTGATCCCATCTATAGGCATTGGTCGTTCCTTTCAGGAGCTGAGGTTGTTCCATCGGATGACGGTCCTGGATAATGTCCTGGTGGCCTGTCCTCACCAGACCGGGGAGCGGATTTGGGGAGCATTCTTTCGTTTTGGAAAGGTTAGAGAAGAGGAGAGGGCAAACAGGGACAGGGCTATGGCCTACCTGAGATTCGTTGGCCTTGAGGAAAAGGCCGAAGAACTTGCTGAGGACCTCTCCTTTGCGGAACAGAAGCTTCTGAGTCTCGCAAGGCTCTTGGCCACCGAGGCGAAGCTCATGCTCCTGGATGAGCCGACCTCCGGGCTGGACCCGGTCTTCATGGAGAGCCTCTATCCCATGATCAAGGAACTGGTTCGATACGGAAAGACGGTCTGTATCGTGGAACACAACATGGACGTGATCCGGGCAGTGGTTGATGAGGTCATTTTCTTGAACCAGGGGCAGGTTCTGGCTAGGGGAACCCCGGAGGAGATCATGAATGCCCCACAACTTGCCGAGATCTATTTTGGGGCCTGATTATGTTGCTCGAAGTCAAAAAACTGGTATCCGGTTACCTAAAAAAGAGGGTCTTGCGCGGCGTCTCCCTGGACGTGGCAGAAGGGGAGATCGTCGGCGTGATTGGACACAATGGGGCAGGAAAGACCACCCTGCTGAAGAGCATCTTTGGCCTGCTGCATCCTTGGGGAGGGGAGGTTATCTATGGAGGCGAGAACATAACAGGGCGCAGCACGGCTCTGAACGTCAGGGATGGCCTATCCTATATGCCGCAGGGGCAGGGACTTTTCCCTGACCTGAGTGTTATCGATAACCTCGCATTGGGAGATTATGGTCTCGGTAAGACGGACTCGATCGTGTCCCTGGACCAGGTGTTCGAGCTTTTCCCCATTCTCAAGGATCGTCGTGAGCAGAAGGCCGGCACCCTGAGCGGCGGAGAACAACGTATGCTCAGCCTGGGTATCACCCTCATGCAGAGCCCGAACCTTCTCTTTCTCGATGAACCCTCGCTGGGCCTGGGGCCAGTGATTGTTCAACACGTGATGGCGACAATCAAGGAGATCAACAGCCGTTTTGAAACGGCCATCATGATAGTTGAGCAGAATATCGATGCGGCAAGGATGCTCGTGAATCGATTCTTTATTATCAAGATCGGGCAGATCGTCTTCTCCGGCTCCTCCGATATTGCCCAGGACAAAAGAAGGCTTTGGGAGCTGTTTTGATGAGGAGTGTGAACATGAAAATCTCCCACGTCGAGGTCATTCCGTTTCGCATACCCTATCATACTCCCCTGAAATGGGGTTTGGCCGGCTATCTCGATGCAGCCGAACATGTCTTGGTCAGGATCCGGACGGATGAAGGGATCGTTGGCTGTGCCGAGGCTACCCCGCGGCCCACCATCTATGGAGAATCCCAGCGATCGATCGCCTTTGCCATCGAGCACTGGTTCAAGCCCATGATTATGGGGAAGGATCCCTTTGCCACGGAACGCATCTGGGATGAGCTCGAGACCATTTACTGGAACCCGACCGCCAAGGGGGCCATAGATCTAGCCCTGCACGACATTCAGGCTAAGGCGGCCGGCGTCCCTGCGTACAGGCTTCTGGGGGGATGGTCCAACCAGGTCCCTCTGAGCTGGATGGTGGGTATCAATCCCATTGAGCTTATGGTCGAAGAGGCCCTGAAAAGGAAGGATGAGGGCTTCAAGGCCTTCAAGATCAAGGTGGGGGTGGATCCCGATAAGGACGTGCAGGTCGTCAAGGCCCTCCGGGAGAAATTGGGTACAGATATCCTGATCTACGTGGATGGCAACCAGGCCTATTCGACACAACAGGCAATCCGGACCCTCCAGGCCATGGAGGAATATGGAATTGGCATGGTAGAGGAACCCCTTCCCGTCTGGAACTGGCGGGGGCGCCTGGAGGTAGCTGATCGACTTTCGATTCCAATCATGGGGGATGAGAGCGTGTTCACGCCTCACGATGTAGCTCGGGAAATCGAGCTGGGGGTGATCGGTGTCATCAGCATCAAGACCCCTCGCACGGGCTACTATCTGTCCAGAAAGATCATCCAGATGGCGGAGCTGGCAGGCATTGGATGTCTGGTGGGAACCCAGGCGGAAAGCAGTCTCGGCACCCTTCCAAGCGCGCATTTTGCAGCGGCCTTCCGAAATATCCGATATCCAAGCGAGATCTCCTACTTCCTCAACATAGAGGACAGCCTGCTTCAGGAGCCAATCCATCTTCGGGATGGCGCCATAGAGCTCCCCCAGGAGCCTGGTTTCGGCGTGAAGGTGGACGAAGATAAGCTCAAGCGGTACAGGGTGGACATTTGAGCGAAAAAGAGGAATGGACTTCCATTTAGGTGAAGAAGAACTTGGGATTCAAGGGGAGACGAGAGCCTTTGCCCAGCGAGAGGTTGTCCCTATGGTCGATCTCTTTGAGTCAGGGAAGGGGTCACCAAAGCGGTTGATCAGGGCCATGGGCCGGCAGGGTCTTTTCCGATTGCTCGTGCCCAAGGAATACGGAGGGCGATACGATGTGGTTCGATCTCTGCCTCTGTGCGTGGCCCGAGAAGAGTTGGCCCGATATTATAACTATGCTGGAGCCTGCATTGCCACTCAAGGCCTTGCAAGCATTCCCATCGTTCTGGCGGGAAACGAAGGGCAGAAACAACAGTACCTTCCCCATCTGGCCACGGGAAACTCCATTGGCTCTTTTGCCCTTACCGAGCCGGAGTTCGGATCGGATGCCGCCTCAATCTCCACACGGGCGAAGCGTTCTGGATCGGGGTATGTAATGAGTGGTCAGAAGCGCTTCGCCTCCAACGCGGGGATCTGCGAGTTTTACGTTGTCTTTGCCAGGACAGACCCAGATCAGAGGGCCGAGGGGATTTCAGCCTTCCTCGTGGATGCAAAGACCGAGGGCTTGAGGTTTAAACCCATACACATCCTTTGCTACGATGTGCTGGGAGAGGTGACTTTTGAGCGGGTCCAGCTGCCGGCTCGCTATTTGCTCGGCGAGGAAGGCCAGGGCTTTCGGCTGGCCATGCAGACCCTGGATGTCCTGAGGGCTACGGTAGGGGCTCACGCTGTGGGGACAGCCCAGGCCGCCCTGGATCAGGCACTCATCTACGCAAAGGAGCGAGTACAGTTTAACAAGCCTCTGGTGAAACACCAGGCTATCAAGTTGAAGCTCGCCGAGATGGCTGTGGAGATCTCCGCGGCCAGGCTCTTGGTGTATCAGGCCGCCATGGCCCATGACGAGAGCGATCGCGACATCACCATCAAGTCCTCCATGGCCAAGCTCTACGCCACGGAGATGGCCCAGAAGGTGGTGGACCAGGCCCTTCAGATTCACGGGGGCATCGGGGTGGTAGTCAAGGATTGCCCCATGGAGCGCCTCTACAGGGAGGTTCGTTCCCCACGGGTCTACGAAGGTACCTCCGAGATTCAAAAGCTCATTATTGCCAGTCGGCTGATCAAGGGATCTGGGAGCGCCTCGTGACACAGGAAATCACTTTCCTTGAAAGCGAGGTTCCCTCTTCTCCATAAATGCGCTCATACTCTCTTTGAAGTCCTCTGTCTGGAAACAGATGTTCTGGGCGTAACTCTCAAAGTCCAACTGGGCAATGTAGTCTCCACCCACTGCGCGATATATGCCTCGCTTCATCAATTCTATGGCCACTGAAGGTGCCTTGGCGATCTTGAGCGCTAATTCATTAACCACCTTCATCAAATCATTGCTCGGAACCACTCTGGTTACCAGGGCAATCCTCTCAGCCTCCTTAGCGTCTATGATTTCTCCAGTAAAGCAAAGCTCAAGTGCCCTATCCAGACCTATGGTCCGGGGCAACAGATAGGTCCCCCCTATATCAGGTACCAACCCCCTGTTAACCCACACTGCCCCAAATCGGGCCTTGTCTGAAGCAATCCGCATATCGCAAATCAGGGCAAAGGAAAGCCCTCCACCAACACAAACACCGTTTATCGCAGCTATTGTCGGCTTACCTAAATTGTAAAGAGCAGCGCCGAAATACCCTACAGGCCGGACCATATCCTTGCGAGATTTCTCTAGCCTCTCACCACTTGCCCTTGTCTCCAACCGACTCTTTGCATCTGAGCCAGCACAAAAACCGCGCCCCGCGCCTGTGAGAACTAATACCTTCACCTCGTCATTATCACGGACCTCATCAGCCACTTCACACATCCCGTTGTACATTGCCGTGGTACACGCATTTAGCTTGTCTGGCCGGTTAAGGGTTAATGTAGCAACCCCTTCTGTGCAGGAATAAATTAACTCGTCAGTCAAATTCTCGATGGCCATTTTCTCCCCCTCTCAGAATCCCTGAATTTCATTATACGCTTGTTTACCTAGCTCCGATACCCATTGCATGATCCCGCCAAATATCGGCGCGATTGTCTGTGTCCTCTGCGCCTGGTGGTGAATTACCAGAATTGAACCTGGCTCACCCCCTCCTTTTCTGACAGTATCTTCCGGAGCTCCTCCTGTACCTTCTCGTCTTTGATAGGTTCTACAACTGATGTGAAAAGTCCCTCCCCATTGGTTCCGGACTTCCAGCTCACAATGGAACCTGGAACAACGGCGTAGTGGCACCCCCAGACCCCGCAACAGGACGAGTCCACGACACCATCCCCAACCAGGTAGAGAAATTCCTTTCCCATTAGTTTAATCCTCTCCTCCTTATGCAGCTCATACCATCCGGAAATGGTCTCTACCTGCTTGTTCAATTCATGGGTGTACTTCTTTGTCATCTCCTTTCCTCCCCTCCCGGGTCTCTTATTGCCCCTGGCCCCCCACCATTTCTTCGATAATTTCCCTGATGGATTTCACCTTTCTGATCATTCCAGTGATCTGGCCCGAAGGCAGGGTGTATGTCTTTAAGTTTCCTTTTATCCAGGCCTCTTCAAGGCTGCCTGACAAAGAGCCAAAGGCTTCATCTCTGGGATTCTCAAGTAGGTCTTCGGCAAAAGGTGTTCGGATCACTCGTACACGGATCTTGCCCCGAGTGATTAAAACAGTGTCTGTTTCTTTGGCATGGCAAAGGGCCTTCTTATAATTCACATGAGCGATACACTCGTGAGATGCAATGAATCGCGTTCCCACCTGGACACCTTTTGCCCCTAATGCAAATGCCGCACGGTATCCGCGAGAGTCCCCGATGCCACCAGCTGCAACTACAGGGATGCGCACGGCATCGACGACCATGGGCACGAGCACCATAGTCGAGGCCCCTTTATAGCCCTGAATACCGCCCGATTCGGTGCCCTCTGCGATCACGGCATCCACGCCTGCCTCTTCGGCCTTGATTGCATTGTCCACATTTGCTACCACATGGAGCACCTTGACGCCCCGGTCCTTGAGTAACGAGACGAGGCCTTTAGGGGAGCCTGCCGAGGTCGTTACCGCCCGAATGCCATGTTCACACAGAATCTCGGCAAACGCCGTGGACATGGGATTCATAGCCATCAAATTGCCTCCGAAGGGCTTGTCTGTGAGCCTTTTTACGGCCTGGATCTGTTTGCTGAGAAGCTCAGGGTCCGCCAAAAAGGCGGTGGCCAAGAGCCCATAGCCACCTGCCTCGGAGACCGCAGCTACCATCTCCGGGTTGCAGATGACCCCCATTGCACCCTGAATAATGGGATACCGGCTTCCAAGCAACTCTGATATATCTCTCATTTCCCCTCCCATCTCTCTCACCATGCGATGTCCTAGTTCTCACTGGTTGCCATATTTTTCCCTCAGAACCCTTTTCAGGATCTTGCCGCCAAAGGTTCCCTTGGGAAGTTCCTCCACAAAAATAACCGAGGTGGGCTTTTTGTAGCTTGCCAGATGCCCGCGGCAATGATTGATAACCGCCTTTTCTGTGAGAACAGCGCCCTTTTTGGGGACAACAATAGCCCGGATGGATTCCCCCCACTTCGGGTGGGGGATGCCAATAATAGCCCCCTCTGCTATGTCCGGGTGAAGGGATAGGACCTCCTCGATCTCCTGACTGTAGACGTTAAGGCCCCCGGTCTTGATCATGTCCTTGAGCCGATCAACCATGTAGAGATACCCCAAGTCATCGTATTTACCGATGTCACCGGTATGGAGCCAGCCCCCTCTGAGGGTCCTTTCTGTTTCCCCCGGCTCCTTGTAGTATCCCTTAAACACGGTCGGGCCTCGCACAATTATCTCACCCTCGTCACCGACTGGCAGATCACGGTCCTGGTCATCCACAATACGTACCTCGGTGCACATGTAAGGGCGCCCCACACTTCCCCACTGCCTGGGTTTGTCCCAGGGCTTTAGCACCGTTACTGCTGGAGAGGCCTCAGTCAAGGCATAGGAGCCATAGAGCTCCCCGTTGGGCCAGAGATACTTTTCGACCTCACTCTTTAGCTCTAGGTGGAGAAAACCCTGACTACATAACCAACGTCTCATAGATGAGGTATCCCTGGGATGCCTTTTGTTGATCTCCAGCAACATGCGAAAGATGGTGGGGTTGCCGGTGATAAAGGTGGTTCGCTCCTTCTCCACCATGTCCAGATATCTCTCCGGGTCAAAGGCCTTACTCCCGATAAAGGTTCCACCAGCGTACATGAAGGCCAAGAAACGGCTGAGTGCGGCTGTGTGATACATCTGCATAGGATAGTAGATCTTGTCCTCAGGGGTTGGGCTCTGATTTTCAGTGGTCACGCTGATGATATTCCAGAGTAAGCTCTTGTGGGTGAGGATAGCCCCCTTGGGGGTACCTGTTGTCCCTCCAGTGAACATAATGAATGCCTCATCCTCTTCCACCAGATCAACAACTGGCTCCTGCTCACTTGATTTGCTGAGCAAATCTTCATAATCCGTGGCGAATCCTGGAGGCTCACCCCCCATGCAGACGAAGGTCCTGATCTGGGGCAGACGGCTACGCATGTCCTCGACCTGGCCCTGAAAGTCACGGTGAAAGATCAGAACCTCGGAATCGGTAAACTCTGCCTGGTAGCAGAGCTCCTCCAAGGTAGCCCTTGAGTTTAAGGGGGTAGTAACAATACCCTGCTTCAGGTGGGCCAGGTAGACCTCCGTCAAACAAATACAGTTGTTTGACAGGGTTGCCACGTGGGCACCCTTGCCCACACCCAGGCCCCGAATGGCGTGCGCCCACCTATTGACCCTCCGGTTGACCTGGTCATAGGTTAGACTTGCCTCGTCATCCATGCACGCAACCTTTTCGGGGAACTTACGGGCAGAACGGGCAAATGCCTCACCCAGGGTCATTTCCATAGGGGACTCCTTTTTATCGATTATTTATTTAAAAGGGATAGGATCTCTCCCACGCCTCCCCTTTCTCTCACACAAGTTGTTTTAGAACCAGCGTTCCCCCCCATCTTATATCGAGATCAAACTTCTCCTCCCGATCAAATTCCTGGGCCCTATCAGGGAATTCGCCAAGGGCAAATTCTCGTGCTGCTCCCAGCCAGTTTTCGCTCAGAAGCAATGGGTTTCCCTCAGAACTCGGGAAACTCCAGCAAACAAATTGTTGAAAAAATTATTTACTTTTTTGAAGAATAAAAATACCCTCCATTATGGAGCTCAAGGTAATATCTTAGTATAGCAACAAAAAGTAAAGAAGTAAAAAAGAAGACTTCTAGGATACACAGAACAGCGCAGGCCTATAGGGTTCTTATTTTCGATGCTTACGGGATGCTCTGGTATACACCGTAGGTGAGGGCACATCGGAGATTCAAAGGAACATCATAGCTAGACAGATAGGGCTCTGAGAAATCCGCCGAAGGCTGTGAAAGGGATCCCAGCCTTTGTTGCAGAGAGCGGCTTTCCTGGTCTTTCGGTCAAGTTCTGTGTCGTTACGCATTGGCACGAATCTCTTGAGGCGAGGCTGTGGGTATGAAGCAATGAAAAAGAGGTATCCTTGAAAGGGGGTGATGTCCGTTGGAATTCAAGACCCTGTTAGTCAACAAAACCGATGGGGTGGCAGTTATAACGCTGAATCGGCCTGAAAAATTAAACGCTGTCAACCTCAGGATGCGATTGGAATTTCTTGACTTACTGGATGACCTCACCGTAGACGATGAGGTCAAAGTAGTAATCGTTACGGGTGCCGGTCGAGCCTTCTGTGCCGGTGCAGACATCAGCGAGTTTGGTGAAGAGACTGCTGAGTCGAGGAAAATACAGGCCCGGACCAGGGAGATGGTAAGGCAAATCTACGAGTTTGAGAAGCCGATAGTTGGAGCTATCAATGGGGTCTCTGCTGGTGATGGGTCGCAGTGGCTTCTGGCGTTTGATCTCAATGTAGCTTCAGAGCGCGCAAGACTTGCGTGGCCAGCAACCCGCTTGGGCATTCTTTGACCATACGGTATCATCCGACTTCCGGCGGAGGTCGGTCGCTTCAGAGCAAAGGAGCTCTTGATGACGAATAGATACCTGAGCGCTGAGGAGGCTCATCAGTGGGGCCTCGTCGCCAAAGTTGTTCCTCACGACAAGGTCATGGATGCTGCCATGGAGCTCGCAAACGAAATCAAGAAAATGCCTCCATTATCCATAAAGGCCATTAAAGAGGCCGTAAACAGAGGGATGGAGGGGTATGAATACTCACGCCAGGTGTTTGCTCATTTACAGCAGACGGAAGATGCCAAGGAAGGAGCACAAGCCTTCTTGGAGAAAAGAGAGCCCCATTTTCAGGGAAGATAAGGTCTAAGGCCCTCCCTTTTTCTTAGGGGGCTTCTATGACATCACTGCCTCAAGTGATCGACGAGATCTTATGATAGACTCAAAAAGGCAATGTCTTACCTGACATTGGCTGAGGGTTTTCCGAGGCATGGATGATTCTGATGGAGGTCCAGTCATGCCAAAGGTGAAGGTCCAGGGAATCGAGCTATATTATGANGTCCACGGCGCGGGTTCCCCCCTTGTTCTCATCCGAGGTTTGGGCAGCAATGCGGATCACTGGTATTGCCAAACACCGGCCTTCTCGCCGTGCTACAGCGTGGTAACCTTCGATAACCGTGGGATAGGTCGCTCTGAAAAGCCGGATGTTCCTTACACGATTTCCATCATGGCCGGCGATACTGTCGGCCTCATGGATGCTATCGGGATTTCCAGGGCCCATATCCTCGGCATTTCCATGGGGGGCATGATCGCCCAGGAGATTGCCCTGAAATATCCCCAAAGATCGCGAGGGTCTTTATCGAGTATATCATGACGGGATCCGAGGAGGCGGCCCAAAATATCCCCAAGTGCCTCTTCACTGAGAGGACCTTGAGGGAAGCCCCGGAGGTGGTTGAACGCTATCAGGAGGTATCGAGTAGATTTCCACCTGCACCCGATACTATGATTCGCCAGTGGAAAGGCATTCAGGGGCACGACACCTGGGAGGACCTTCCCCATGTCCAGGCCCCCACCTTGGTCCTGTCAGGAAGCGATGATGTCTTGGTCCCACCTGAAAACTCGAAGATCCTGGCTGAGAGGATCCCCAATGCGCAGTTCCAGGTAATCGAAGGGGGCGGGCACCAGTTCCTTGTGGAGCAGGC